>ENA-UOTZ01000202-UOTZ01000202.1-compost-metagenome-genome-assembly--contig:-NODE-202-length-50404-cov-20.774356_pt1 | contig 50404 bp, 40 predicted proteins | sample MGYA00238144_ERZ746983 | MGnify/ENA primary metagenome ERZ746983 (study PRJEB28759, sample SAMN06268863) | compost metagenome | isolation source: single cell | place: USA: California, Emeryville, Joint...
GAGACATTTCATTCTCTGCACGGTCAAAAAGAATATTCAAATAATTTGTTTCTTCTTTCTTCGATTGATTGTGATTCGGTTCGCCAAGAGAAGCTTCCAGAGTGCGATTAGCGGTTCTAACCACAAGTTAGAAAACGAATTTCACTTTTCTTTGTTTACGCTAACACAGTTTTCTGAGAAATCAACCAATTCGGTAGTCTCAATTGCATCTGAGAACTTCGATTCAGTTCTAATGGTTTCTGAGGATTGAGAGATGAGCCTGCCAATGAGAGGTTAGGGAAAAGAATGTCTTTGGGTCAACTACTTTCGATTGCCATGTTATTGGATGAAATTCTGATTTTCTGACTGATTGGGTCTGCTTTAGAGCCCTTGATTTAACGTGAATAGGAGATTCGAGTCAATAATTTACATCTGGGTCTACTTCAACAGGTTCATCTGCAGACTGGTGAGAGGAAGAAGATTGCTTGATCATATGAGATTCTTTTTGAAAAATAATTTATACATCAGTGGGTGGAAGGCTATATTTTCGTTGATATCAGTAATGAGTCTGGGTGTTTTTTAATTAAAACCAACGAACCAATTTATTAAAAAGTTTCCGGAATTCAAGAAGCTTGAGAGATAATTCTTAAATAAAACATCACGCTCACGAAACAGCAGCTTTACAGGCAATTCTTATGTTTCCAGCTTATTACCAACCGTTCTGCTCAGTCTATTATCACAACAGTTCGAAAGTTGATTTTTCTTGCGTTGCTCCGCAACGGTACAAAACGGAAATTAATTTCTGATCTTTATTGTATGGAGTTAAATTTCACGGAATTAAAATTTTATCGGACTGGAACATTTTCATTTAGAGCTGGACAAGAGTCACGTAAATCCAGTTAGAATCAATTTTAGAAAGATTTTTGAATTGAGAGGAAATTATTTGAGAACAAAGGATCGTTTTAATTCCAGCCATGAAATTATATTTATTGCGCGATTTGTTAAGTATTCTAAATTTCTAAATGCTGAGCACATTAAAGTTCGGAATGCAAAGAACGATACCGTTTGATTCTTAGTATTGTCTGGATCACATCCTCATTACTTGGCACGTATTTTCGTAAACTTTGTTCGAGGGTATGCTCATGTGTGAGGTTCTGAGCATAATTTAATTCATAGCCTCAAACCAAATCTGCTTTTGATGGCTGTGTACCCTTGCGATCCTTCGCTTATCCAGTTGTATTTAAAATCATTATCAGACCTCTTAAGTTTGAACAGCTATTGCCTGAAAGAGCAGAACTAATGCACAAACTAAGGAAAAAAAACAAAAAACAAAAACAGAGTAACAAATTTGCTGAGAGCATTAGATCAACAAGCGTTCTGGCTCAAAGCGGATCAATATTGCTGCTTGTCGGAAAGACGAGTAAACAACGAGTGCCACTCCTCCGTTCTTCCATTTTCTCAGTCTCTTTCCAACCCAAAAGTACCCAGCGATATCAAACAGGACCAAAATTACATAAAATATTCATAAAATATCTCTTTAAATGCACTCTTATTTTGAAGTAAAATTAGCTTCTAGCCACAGAAAGATAGGGTTTCCAATTACATAGGTCATCTCTCCTGATGTATTAATACCAAGAGAGCTTTGAATAGAGGAGTTGTTTAAAATATAAGGAAAAAATTAATGAATTTTTCTTCAATCACCCTTAGTCATCTTACAATTATATAATTACCATCAACTTTATACTTTTGGTATAGCAGGCATGCTTCTCTTCGAGTAGGTCCAGATTCTCTCTCGTTTGATTTTATTACTCATCATAAACTCTCTTATTGAAACATCATTTTTCGATATCTCGATATCCTCCCTTATCTGCTTTCTCTGAGCTCGCAGCTCGTCAACGGTCTTGATAATGTATTCGTCATCAATCAAGCTAAAAATTGGTTAATATCATATCATATCTCATGAAAATTGTTACTGCATAAACTCTTTCTCTATTTTAGCGACTTCGTATTTCTCATCGATCAACTGGTACTTGTTCTCGAGCCTCTTATGCAACTTTTTCGAAAGATTAACTGGCTCGAACAAATTCTCTTGGAGTTCATCCAATTTATTGAATATGAGCGCTGTTTTAGCATGTTCTTCCTCGAATTTGTCACTCTTAACGGACTCCGATCCCTTCCTTTTCTCACTTGCCTTCAAATTCACAATCCTGGTTCCTCTAAATCCTCCTCCAGAGTATTGACTTTTCCTGCTGATTAACCCCTCAGTCCTCTCAGTAGATTTCGGCCTTATTCGAAAACCATCTTGAGTGACGTTTAGAGAACTAGGTTGCTTTTTCACAATATAATCGTAATTGTTTCTCTGCGATCCGCTGCTTTTCGGCTTCACAGATATCGTATTGTTCGCCGTTGATGGCCGCTCTATAGTGCTGCTGGCCACGCTTCTCGCTCTGCTCTGCGGCCGCTTGAAGTTTGTCACCTCGGTCTGGAAGAGCTGCTCTTTTTGCGAATTCGGTTGCTGAATTGTTGTTTTATCTATGTCTCCTGGTCTGAAAGGTGTCGGAGTTCTTGATCTGGTCTTCCTGCTTTCATTGTCATCAGGTACAGTGGGATCCCAAGATAAAGGAATAGCTTTAACCATTAGCATATCTTTCTGAAATTGCTTTCTTGTTTCTTTGATAGCGTCCCTGTCTGCAGGCGTGCACATCCTTACAACTCTCATGATCTCCTTTTGCTCCTTTTCAATATTCTTTTTTCTCGCTTCCAGCTGTTTATCGTTATACACCGATTTGTCATTCGTTAGTAGCATGGCATAAGGGTTCGAATTCGAAGCATTAGTGGGCTGAAACTTATCTATTACCTGAAAAATCACCGGTTCTCTCTCCCCTGCTTCTATGGCCTGTTGGACCTTCTCGACTGGAACCCACTTGCCTGTGAATAAAAATGCGAATTTCCTCTTCGAGACCAAATTATTTTTGAACGCTACGGTAGCTGCAGCTTTTTCCTCTCGCTGTTTCTGCTGCTTCTCTGCCTCAGCTTTTTTCTCAACCTCAGACTCTGCCTTTGCAATTCTCTCCCTCTCTACTTTCGCTAAATCTCTCCTAACATGATCCAACAAACTGATTCCTTCGCCGACAGTCATATTCGAAGCCAGCCTTTCTCGATTTTTTGTAGAGGTCTTCGGTCTCCTAGGACTAACATTTTTTCCCGGACTCTCAACAGCTTCTTTCGCTTGCTCATGAGTTGCTACTTCTTCCTTTTTCGACCTTCTACGATAGCCGCGGACATCCTTTTCCTCTTTAATTTTTTCCTTTAGGACCTTTTGAAATTTTTTTTCATCTTCACGAGTGAGACCCGACAGGTCATGGGCCTCTCCGGCTGTCACAAACACCTTTTCTCCATTTATCACTTCAGTCTTTGCTAAGCGATTTTGACGTCTGGCTTCCGCTTCCATCTTCGCTTGAAGTCTTTCACCGCTAAACTTCTCGAGGTAAGCTCTGCGCACATTCTGATTGTAAGGTGAGAGGACCTGATGTTTGGAAACAATCCCCTGTTTCAGATAAATGTTCTGTAGCTGATCTTTGGTGCGGCTGTAAACTTTATCTTTGAATATTAAATCAGAATTGTCGATTTTGTAATCCACTATCTCATCAGCAGAGGGTTTCATGTCATCATAAGAAGCTGTTCTTTTCTTCTTCGCTTCGAAGCATGAAGTTGTATTATACAAGCGCGAATTAGCGAAAGATCTCTTGAAATAAACTGATTGATCATAATAAAGACTGTTGGTTAAACGGTTGAGGTCTTTATACTCGGGCAACTGTTTGATCTCTTCTGGGTCTATAAAAATGGAGTTAAATTTAACTCCAGTAGTGGTCCCTTGTTCAGTTTGTTCGTGACTAGGCGACTCTTTCATAGTTATTTTTTCAATGAATTCACAAAAACGGACCGGATGTTATAAAATTATTTGCATAGTGTCGATTCCGATTAATCGCTGTTTATGATAATAAACCTTTCTAACCTTTTAAAATGCGGCAATGTCTAACTCTAATCCTAACGAGGAGAGGATTTCTTTTAATGAAATATATTTTGAATAAGCATTTATCCATCTGTCGGTTCTTTTTACAATAGATGCTATTCGAAAGAAAGGACTTCAGCTTTTCACTTGTTGAAAAATTATCTCAGAACATTTTCAAAGGCAAGTTCGATTTGAGAATTGTGAAATTAAAAAACAATCCAACAAGATTAATCAAATGAAAAAGCTTCCAGCATTGCTACAGAGGGTGAAATTGGTCCATCCTTTACGTATTGCATCAAAGAGTACCTATTTAGCCTTCGATGAGGAAACCAAAAGCAAATTCACGCTAAACGTACTTGAACTTCCTCGGTTCTCAGAGATGCATAAAAAAATGATCAATGCGCTCGAGTCTCATTACCACGATCTCACAACAGTCACACATCACAACATCGAAGCTCCTGATGCTTTTGCAAAAATGACTTTAAAAGCGTTCGGATCGACTCCTGAGGAGTGCTTTTTGGTACTTTGGCCGCATATCGAAGTCACTCTAAAATCTTTGATCCAAGCGCACAAGCAAGAAAAAACGCAATTCACCGAATCTGAAATTCTTTACTTCCTACGAAGAGCTGCTGGAGGACTCTCCGCTGCTCACACCTTAGACGTGTATCACTCAAATCTTCACGATCAGAACGTTTTCTTCAGAGATGATTTACGAGAGCCTGTTATCGCCGAGTTCATGCATCCATTCCATCCATATTTTTATAATCCTTCTTATTTTTCTGATTCACAGCGTACCCGCGTCTTTACTTCTCCCGAATATCGTGAGTACCTCACAAAACATGGAATTTCTAGTCTGGGTGGCGAGTTCTTCAAAAAGAATGATCTCTATGCCTTAGGCACGCTCGCTTTAAAGATGGCTATCATCCGAAATATCCATGAGCACACAGCCCGAGAAGCTTTGGAAAATGAGCGCGAGTATTTAAAGAAAAACTACCCCACTCTCCATTATATCCTCCAGGCGTTGATACCGACTAAACTGAAAAATATTATTTCATCTGATGAGTTATTCTTACTTCTTGATCAAGCCGAAGCTGAGGAGAAAGATAAGCCAGGGTTTGACGTTAAGGCTCCCTCAGCGCATTTCAAAAAAATCGTGAAAGAACAGCAACCGCACTTTTCTCCGTTCCAGAAAGAAAAGGCTCTTGGTTACGGATGCTTCCATCTCGGAGATTTCGAAGATGCAATTGCTCATTTTGAGGCGGCAAAAAAGATTGCTGGAAATCCTGATGAAGAGATTCAAATGTGGAAAGAGCTAGCGAAAACTCATTACAACACCAACATGTTGAAATCGGCGCTGGAAGATCTGGAGCAAGCTGAGGCGCTATTGAATAAATCAAAGCAGGATAAGGTCTTAAATAAGATCCATATCCTCATCGATAAGGCAATTTGCTATTACCATTACAAGGATGTAGCTCAGGCGCTCACTTTGGCATCAGAGGCTATTAGAACAATCAAAGAGCATAAAATTAAGGACGACCAGCTACTGGTTTCTTGTCTTGATGTATTGGATAAGTGCCAAACTGAAACCAAACAATTTGAAAAATCTCTCAGCACCGCTCAGGAAATACTGGAAGTTACAAAGCAAGCCTTTGGTGATAAATCGATACTGACAGTTAAGGCACTTCATAATCTGAGTAACTGCTATGAGAGCGTCGGCGACTTGGCGAATTGCTTGAAGTACAGTTTCGAAGCCATCAGAATTTTCGAAGAAACCGATCTACAAGACTCTCGTCTGTTAGCCAGATTATACATGGAAACTGCAGATGTACAGGTAAAAACAAAGGGACACGGGGCAGCCTTAAACAACTATCAAAAAGCCATTGAGACGCTAGATACAGATGTATCGGAACTCCTTTCCGAAATTTATCAGAAAGCAGCAAGAGTCTGCTTCTTGCTCGACAACAGAGAGACTGAAGGTTTCGAATACCTGGAGAAGGTAATCTCGCTTAGCACAAAGCTCTACGGAGAAGAAAGTGAGCAATACTATCATTCTCTGAACACACTTGCTGACGCATATGAGAATCGAGGCCTCTATGAGAAATCTCTCGAAATACGAATGAAAAATCTGCAAGAAATGATTGAAATTTACGGTGATATGCACCATTTCGTGGGCTTTTCTCAAGTAGCTGTGGGGAAACTCCTCAAAAAGCAGGGTGAGTATAAAGAGGCGATAACATATTATCAAGACGCTTATGAAATTGCAAAAGACAACGAGAGCAATACCCAATTGCAATCTGCTGTTTATTTCGACTATGGCGTGTGCTTATTGAACACTTGGAAATTTGGTGATGCGCTCAAGGTACTCACTGAAGCTTTGAAAGTTGATTCGAAACTCTACCCAGAGAATCATCCAAGAATCTTGGACTTAAAGTGGCATCTTGGACTAGCCCAATCAAAAGCCGGCAGTCCTTCAGAGGCTGTTAAGAGTTTATTGGACATACTGGAAAAATTGAAGAAAGACACTAGCCATGCTCAACTCATTCCTAAATACATCTATCTCGTCAAGCTTTTAATAGATTTGAAAGACTACCGCAAGGCGCTTGAACTGATTAAGTCGAGCTTGCTTTTGGAACAGACTGTTGATCTCGAAAAAGCTAATTCCGAAGAAGCAGTTGAACTGATATTTGCTCAATCGTTAGAAAAGGTCGGTGAAAGGTTCATGGCCGAAGAGGAAGAAACGGTTGCTCAGTATTATTATTTAAAGGCGAAGAAGCTTTTTGAAAAATATGGCAAAAAGAAAGACATCGGAAGAGTGGAGGATAAGCTGAGACAAGCTATTAATGAAGAAGTTGCCTCAGAGACTGATGATGAACAGATAGAGATAGAGCCTGAGCACGCTGAAGAAGAGCAGCAGTAAGTTAGCAAGCTCAAAGAGAATAATTAATTTTACGCGCTATTTTACAAATGTATCGGTATCTCTATGCCTGGTTCCTTTAGTTTGAGCCTCGAGGAACGAGAATCAATAAATGTTATGATATCTAGTGTGAAGAAGACAGAGATTCATCGAATTGCATTCCACAAAAAAATAGTTCTCAAATTATAATAAACACGTGCTTGATAGCCTCGCTTGTTCAACAATATAATGAAAAAGGTAGAAAATACTTGAGCTTGCCTCAGCAGATTTATTTGGGTCTAGATTGTCCAGTAAAGAATTCGTTAGCAACCAAAGATTCAACTTTTAGATCAAAATTACTATGAAATAATATATGAATTATACAGCATCTCACGACTTTAACAAAACCTCAAATGAGATTTAGATTACGAGACCATAATTAGTTTTTAACATTAGATATTAGCAATTTTACCAATAGGAAAGGAAAATTTTTGTTTAGAAATTCGAGTTTTGAGTCGATTTATGGTTCCCTTCCAATCGCTGGAGTTCTAGTTCATGATGTAGCAGTCGATAGATCAACGAAATCACCTATTTGATAGAAATGAATTAGCTGCAGCTGCTGCTCATGCCTTGAATTATTACTCTGTCAAAGTTAGGGATGCTCCTCAGCTTATTATTAATGAAGTCTGCTGTTCCTTTACTGCTGTTTTCGTTCACTCTATTATTCTTCTAAATTTGAATGATAAACATCAACAGGACGACCTATTAACTTACGTCCATTTGAGATCGGAAGTATTCAATAGTGCTGGCGAATTGATCCTCTCCCAGGATTTTTTTACATTCGTTCATTTCGAAGTCCCTTAGTTGTTTGAGCTGAGAAACTTTCAAAGCCTGATCAAAATCTTTCATGTTATTTCCTCCTGCAGCTTTGCGGGATAATGGAGTAGAATCCATTAATAGATTGTCAATGCTATCTGACCTTTTAATCAGCTCCAGAGGGAGCTTGCTTTTCACCGATAATGGCGGCGAAATTAGATGGCGAGATCCAGAGTTGAGATCAAGGACTTTGGGTCCAGATTTCTCCTCAACCTTTCTAAATGCAGTCCCATAGTCTTGATTTGCGGGGGTTTTTTGAAATTTTTGATGGAAATCAAGATGAGTGCCTGCGAATATTGTTGAAGAACCTCGTTCACCTTCTAATTGTATCTTCAGATTCTTTCCATATTTCCGTTTATTCATTGAATCGAGGATTGGACTGAGAAAATCATCGTAATCATTTTTTTTCATATGAGCAGAGTCTTGTTCACTCACAACTCCTTGGACTGCAAACTTAGAGCTTGGAGTTTTATGACTAAGTGAAGGAAATCTGTTTGCCGTTCTTCGTAAATCGTCAGTGGAGGTTCTCTCTTTAAGGGAAAATGCAGCTGCCTTAGAAATTTTAAAAAAATTGTTAGAAAACTTAATGACAGTATTTTTCATACATTCCGAAGTGTTTTCTCTTGACCGAGTGTCTTTTTGTCGAGCTGATTCAAAGGCGATTTTTCATTGTTGAGAAGGAAGTTAATTTCCTCGTGTCTTTCATCTTTCTTTGCTTGAACGACCATAGTTTTGCTCTTTTTATTCTTGAGCCTCTCGCTCGCAAGATTTTGAGCTGAATCAGTCTGTTTTAGGAAATTAGCAGGAGTTTTGCTTTCCAAGTTCAATAGAAACGGAGATTCTTGAACCTCTTTTTCTCTTTGAGTATTCTGATCGTCTAATGACCAATTCAATTAACAACTCATAAAAATCTTTCGTTACTATGTGGCTTTTCGAAGTAGAGCTTGAACAACGCATTTGAAGAACTGACGGACCTTTCGCTTTGATGCTCTTTCATTTTGTCAAGAGATAGAGTAATATTCTTCCTTCGCTTTTCTGAAAACTGGCTTTGGAAGTTCTGTCCGGTTTGCTCTGGCTCTTGCTTGAGTGCCTTAGAACCGTTCTCTTTAACGTGCTCGTCAGGGTTCTCTTTGTTCCTCTCTTAATAAATTTTGTTTAGATCACATAGAAGAAATCGAGTTACCATTTTTTGACTCAATGTGAGCGACCGACCCCCTTTGATTTGAGATAATAGTTTTTTTCTCTAATAATTTTCAGCTGAGTCAGCCAGATGCAAATCTACCGATTATCTTCTCCAATTCAATTCCGAGGATCCTCTCAATGTCAATATCGAAGATCTTTGCCTTTTGTCTCACAACTACGACAAAGAAGAAGCAACAATTAAAAGTTACTCATATATCATTATTGTTATTGTTGTTACCTTTCATTGAAAGTAAATCTATCGTCGAGAATCGATCTCCAGGATCTTTGCAAAGACATCCGTCAACAATTTCTGCGAGTTCTTTCGAGTAAGTTTCAGGAATTGGCTTATGTTGGGTCTTTACAATCTTCATAAACAAAGCTGCCTCTGACTGCGCATCGAAGGCATGCTTAAGGGTACAAAGCTCATATAGAATGCATCCGAGGGACCAAATATCTGTTTTATCATTATAAGGCTTCCTTTCACAGATTTCAGGGGACAAGAAATAGGGAGTGCCAACTACAGAATGCGCGAACTGATTGGAACAATCAAAAACTTTAGCAAGCCCCATGTCTCCAATTCGTACATCTTCGTCCCTTGTTAGGAAAATATTCAGTGTTTTGAGGTCACGGTGGACTATGTTTTTTTTGTGAATGTAGTGTAATCCAACCAGCATTTGAATAAATATCTTCCAGATTCTCCTCTCTGGTAAAAGGCGGTTACCTTGCTTCCTAATAAAGAGGTCAAGATCGCCGTTCTCGCAAAACTCCATGATGATATTAAGATTCGAGCGGTCTATGAATGACTCGTAATACTTGACTATGTATGGGTTTCGTAGACTTGCGAGGATCTGTACCTCATTTATTGCTGAGATACGGGCTTGGGAACTTAGATGAGAGATGTTGATTTGCTTGAGAACATAGACGCTACCGTCAGCTTTTCGTTTGATTTTGTAAACTGTCCCGAAGCATCCTTTGCCTATCTTTGAGATGATTTCAAAATCATCTAGTGTGGTCGCCAATTTTTGGTTGAAAGCCACTCCACTTCCGTTCGTCATAATTGAAGAGGGTTGATTGGGAATTTCAGACTCCATAGTTTTTGAGCTTTTAAATAAGAACAGTACTGTTTTGATAATTTCAACTGGTTTATGTGATGTATGATTTAAAACAAAATGAGGCAGTTTTCGCTAATTATAAACTGCTAAAGCTGACAAGAATGTGATTTATCATCAAGCAGGCATGAGGAAAAGACGAGTTTTATCTTCTTTTTGGACTTAGAATTATGTTGAGGAATCCAATTTACACTTAATTAGTTGGTGTCTTCAGTCTTTCAAACAAAAATGGTCCTACCTACAAGAAGACGTTAAACAAGATGAGGTACATATGGAAAGCTCAAAAAAGTTAATCAGCGTTGAGCTTGGTCAAGAAAAGCCTGTATAAATGAAAAAGCTCTTTTAAACGAAAAGCCCGAACAATTCAATTATTCGCGTATTTTTGTGAAACCGTTTTAAGGTGTTTTATGAAATTGAAAATTATGTTAACTGATGATACTTTTCAAATCATAGATCCTTTCTTGCTATTCAAAAGATATGTTAAACGAATAACTGATGGGACGTATAGCCTTAGAAATATATGCTGAGTCCTCGCTATCATTTTCGCTCCTAAAAATTGCTCTCTTCCTGAAGTCAAAAATTAGGGGCTATTCTCAAAAGGAAATTCAATAAAAGCACTCAATTGAGAACAGTTATATCCTATAAATTAGGAATTAGGTATTCATGAACTCTATAAAACGATTTGAAATGTTACACTGCGTTTCATCTACAAAATTCAAAAATATTTAACTTTGAAATATTTTAGAAGTGAAGAAATCATCATTGCTGCTCCTGTCCGAGCTGGAAAATTCTATCTCTCTTAATACTCCTTAATTTTCTGGTTTCAAATTCCTTTTTCCTTTTCTCATAATTTTGGATGCTACTTTTAAACATTTCTACAGCCACAGAGAGTTGATTGATGCAAAATGACTTTGAGCTCTTGAGAAGATTCTGATTTGATTCTTTTAGCAATTCTTTAAGATTGGTGTGATTGATCCCAGCGAGAAGTTTACCAGTTTCCATTTCGATTTGCTTCTGCTTCGCAACTTTATCTTTGACAGGAGTTTCTGAACCACTTATTGATTTATTCAAGGGAGATTGAATTAAAATGTCCGGAAGCGAAGAGTTTCGATGAAAATGGCTCGTCTGAATTGGCCTCTCGCAAAACAATTTGAGTTTTTTCTGACTTTTTGTGAGCTCTTTGCGAAAGTTTGCAGCAGTTGTCATCATTGTATATGGGTTAGGGAGTGTGGCAGCAGATGGGCCATCAATCGACGTGTTTTTAGATCTGTAATTAATAGAGCTCAAATTTCGATATCCTCGAGATGGCGCTGTCTTGGCTTCACCCTTGTCTTCAGTAGCAGGTGATAAATTACGCGATATTGACTTGAAACCATGCTTGTGACTTTTTTTTGGAGGTTTTTTGGGTTTCTGCTCCCAAACTTGTCCTTGGAGTTTATCTTCACTGGCAAAAAGTGCGGTTTTGTCAGAGATCATGCTCTCAGTTTTATTTACTCTCGGTGCAATAGGAGAGAATATGAGCTGACCCGAGATCGGGTCTGAATGGGCTATTCCTTTTGTTTTCACTTCACTAGTTAGTCTTTTAGAGCTGATGCTCAAATATTTATTATCGTGCTCAATCTGTAGGCTTTCTTTTCCCTCAAGGTCGACCGTATTATACCGGGACTTCTTTGTTTCTTCTTTGAATTTTGATGAGTATTTTGAGCTTCTAGGAGGTGTAAATAGTCCTCCTGGAGACGCGAGTAGTTGCTTGGACTCAACAACAGATGACTCTGAAGATTGATTCTTACTGCCACTCGAATGCTTTTTCTTCGAGCTCGGGGTTGGGGTTTTGCAGTTACTCATCGGAGTGTGATCAGATATTTCTTCTGATTTTGGCAGCTCATTTCCCAGCAAGTCTCTTTGGTCGAATTGTGGTTTCTTTCTACCATTTCCAACTTTTTCAGACGCCTTTTTAACCAAGTCATTCGGACCAATTCTGTAAACGAAGCTATGTTGCTTGTGGTTTGGAGCATGAGATTCATATTTCTTAAGCGAAAGGACTTGGCTACTGGCCGGAGTCATGGTGCTCATGCTCCGCTGTCCAGATGGTGTCAAAAGGGGACTCGGTCTAATAACTTTGAACGGTATATGCATAGTCTTCAGCTCCAGCTTAGATATTCCGCCGCTCCAATTGTAGCTGCAGCAGGACTTCCTGCGAATATATCCTCTATTGAGTTTGTCTTCCTTCAAATTGATTTCGAAAAAGTCCAGTTTATTCGTCGATGAAATTTTCTTAAATTTCGTTTCAAGTGACCGTATTTTTTCTTTTGCCTCTTCTTCAGCAAGAGTGTCCAGCAGCGATTTCGTTGAATAATCAACACTAGCGCTTTTTTTGTATTCTTGGTGAGCTGCATCTGAGGAAGGCCTATCAATTCCGTTACCCAGCCCTATAGATCCGAGTTGTTAACAGCTTGATTGCAATATTTTCTCTTTACCAAATACTGTCGCCGATATCTGCTTTATTGGTAATTTTTTTAATATTTTTTCTGCATAACTAAACTTTTTCCTAGGATTCAGCTTAGAGTCAATGCTTTCAGTGTCTGCGAATGCCACTTGTCTGAGAAATCTTGATATTTTTGTGTCTTATATTGTTGATTATCATCACCTCTCAAAGAGAATCCCAAAAAAATACCTTTTTTCAGTAGGGTTTTGTTGGCCTGATTGTTAAGTATTTCCGCTGAACTGCGTCGTACTAGTTTCTTTTTCAATTTTTCCCTGCATCTAATTCCCCATGGAGAGAGAACATCTCGGGCTACCACATCCCATGTTGACTCGTGCGTTTTTGCTGGCTCGGGTTTCTCCTCGCTTTCTTCCGTGCCATTGAAAGTTGGCTTCGGCAGATCAACTAAGTCGGGATCTAAAGATGACGAAAGTTATAGAGATCTTAGATAGCATATAGAATGCCAAACCAAATAGTTTGTAAGAGAGAAACTCGTAGTCTTGGAGATTAATAGGGGTTAAGCTCTTCTTCACTCTGAGATTAATTTTCGGCTTTGGATCCTGAAATATTTGCGATGAATATATGATCCGAAGTCAAAACTGTTACTGATTTTACAGAGCCCTCCGTCAGCACTATTTCAGAATTAAGGAGTCTGCTTTCAGCTTTTGTTGTGCTTGCCATGCTCTGTTTAATTATCATCAAAACATAATAAATTAACTTGAGCTTATTAATTGAGATCAGTTTTCATTTATTTTTTTTATGTACATTACTTCATGGCATTGATAAGCAAAAACTGATAATTTTTTCTAAATTATTTCAGTCTAGCAGAGCCTTACTCTACACTCTTCTGTTTTTTTTGTTAATGTTCCCGTTGGTAGAGCATAAGGGGAGGAGTAGTAAAATTTATTGGGTTGTACTTGTGAACTTTTGTAAAACTCTGCTCATAAGTTAAATGAACAAATTTTTTTTACATATATTAAATTATTCCCAAAACCAACCGAAAATTGTCACAAAATGTGACCAAGCATCAGAAATACGGAGATATGCATCCTCATTATTACACAAATAAAATAGAAGTATGATGTGTGGTTTGTTTCATCACATGTTAATTAATTGTATATCAATTTCTTTCACCTTTTTTTTGCCTTTCAAGAACTTTAGAGAGGTATGTATAGGTTTCCTAGGATTAAAAGATTTAAGTAAGGCGAGTGATAATGCTCGAGCTATACTGGATCAGTTCTACGAGTCACCTTAGAGAATGAATAATTGTTCTTGTTTTGCATGTTGACATTGTAAGTTCCTGGACCTGGGATATTTTTGTCAATTTTAAAAAGCTGACATTTTTCTCTCTTCGACTACTCATCGTTGTCAGATTAGGATATAAAATATTGCAACTCATACCCGAAGTTCTTCACTAATTATTCTACTCCGTATTTGAGGCAAAATTATGTCCTTTCGTTCTGCTTTCTTTTTCTCCTTAAGCTCAACTTGCTCCGAAATCATTATTTGATCTTTTGATCCCTTTTGAAAACAATGAGAAGGTCAGAAGCATGGAAGCAAAGTACATTTTGGAACAAATTTGCATATTTGTCTCCTAAAAGCGGAGAAGGAGTCCTCAAAAAGTCTTTCTTCGATTTCATGTGAGCACAAAAGCTTCGATTAACCGGAGATCCAAAGCGATCCTTTACATCGCTTTCGGAGTTGGTATTTCTCAGCTTTGCATCAAAGCTTTCACTCTCACGAAAACTTCGTGAATTGGACACCCTAATAATCTGTGAACTCTGTCCTAAACCCCAGAATAATTACTCAAATCGCCCTCTGCTATGAGTATCAGCTTTTTTTAGTGTCCTCGGGGAAGATTGAATATCGAAGGAATAGGAATCCTTTCTATGAAACCTAAAACATATAATAGTTACATGCAACGAAGTGTGTGGTGCATACCTGCTTGATTTATGCTCGGATTCAAATTTATAGCCAGAAAGTGCTTTTAATTGATCCTCTTGGGCCGGAGATTGACCTGCTGTTATACTTTCTGAACTTGTTATTCTTTCACTTCCTGAATGCTGACTCAGTTTGTCCAACTTTCTATGATTTATGGTTCATTGCTATAAACTTCCTCTCAATTGTATAGAATTACTTGCATTCTATTCTTGAGTTTGCTTTTCCAATCCCCAATCTGGAATTATTATGATGTTTTTTGCGGAAATCGTTCATAGGCTCTTGATGATAATACAACATCCAGTCTGTTTATGATCTGTTACTATTATTAATTGCTCACGAGATTATACCTTTGTTTGTACGATTGTTTCCATACATAACCGCAAATTGGTTTTGCGTGCTATCGCCTTTCGATCTGTTGGATTCACGAAACATTTGATGATCTTTGGAACTCTTGAAATCACCCATGTCATCATGACTCGTATTGCTTTCATGCTCTCGAAAGTCTCTCTCATGCATATTGATATGTGATTGATTCCCTGACTGTTTTTTCAAAAGCGTTTTGCTCTGATCAGTACCGCCATAGGTATATAAGCGTGAAGAGCTAATATCATTTATCGATGGAAAAAAATGAATATTGAGAGAAGCATTCAGTTTCCTCCTCATTTCGGATGCATGACGTTTCTGAATTTTTCGTTCTAAGCCGTTGCCAGTTAAAGCTTGAAAACTTTGATTATGTGTTGGAGCTCCTTGAGAAGAACTCTCCAGCTCTTGCTTAACTTTGACTGGAGTTTCTTTTGAGTAAATTGCTGAATTATCTGTCGTCGCATTCTTGGATAAATGATCGTCTGGTTGTTCTCCTTGGCAGAGATTAGATGAATAACTTTGACCATAATCTGGTTCGAAGGCTTTTCGGATTTCATACTGGATGGGACGGATTTTTGAGACAATCTTCGTAGTTTTTTCTTGGCTTGCAAAAAATGTAGGGGTTTGTGTCGGACGCTCTTGGTGAGAGAATCGATCTTCTGTTTGACTGTTATTTTCGTCAATATCTATACGTTTGGAAACATATGATGAGGTTGACTGAAATTTAGGTACTTATTGGACCGTCTCCTTCAGGGATTGGCACTTGCTTCTCGAATTGATTGTGGTCGCGAGCGTTTTTGGAATTTCTCATAGGAGAGTTTCTTTTGGGTGGCGAGTAGTGTTCTGGGAGTTTTTGAGCGAGAGGGCTATTCTTCAGGATACTTGAATAAAACGCCGCCCTAAAATAATTCAAAGATGATATTGGGATCGGTTCGTATGGTGAGTTCTTCTAAGTCGTTTACCTGCTAAGGGCATTCGAATCTTTGCTGCTAGGTTTTCTTTGAGGTCTCGGTAATGAGTAGTTTTCACTCCGCTCAACCATGAATAAATAAAAATCTAACAATAAAAAAGCACGTCTAACTTCGCTCCAAGAGCATTATCTTATATTTAACATAAAATTAGATGAGTGCTTGAATATTATCTGTTACCCGAAAGAAGCGAGTTGACCTCAAATAGCCAATTGATCAATCTAATATATTGAGAATGAAGATAATCTTGATATTTCCAATCGGTTGAAAATATTCAGGTTTTACAAGTCCATGAGGAAAACTCTTTTATGCGGGATACACAGGTATAAATATAACTAACATTCCTAATGACGATTATTCAAGTAAATTGCGTGCTAAATCAATAGATTCATTTGATGTTCTTTATTACTCATGCGTGTTGAATATAATTCATGTGAAATTTAAGAGGCTCTGCTCTATTTACCATCCCTTTGCAAAATTTACAGATTTAGCAAAAATAAGGAGAATAGATATCTTGTTTTATTTCATGTAAATCCATTCTGTTTTTCATTTTTCTTTTTTTTCTTTGAGATAAATCTATTAAATTTTGGTAATTTATTTTTAAAGATAAACAATTGTTCAAGAACTGACAGCCTTCAAACATGTCAAGTAAGCAAGATCCGTCTTAACTATTCTGAGTACTAGCCATAGAAAACAGTCTTATGTCTAAAAACCAAGTAAATACAGAGAACGATAATCAGAGTATTCGAAGTCATGGTAGTCAAAAGCAAAATCAAGATCCACGTGGCAAAGACGGTGGATCTTATACCGACAAGTATATCCAAGGAGGAAAACCTACTGACACTGCTCAGGCTAAATCAAAAACTGGAACAGTTGTAGTCGACCAACCACAAGAAGAAAGCAAGAAACTTGCTTCCAATGTGTTAGATAAATCTCAGGGTGAAGAGAAAAAATCTTTGAATTCAATCAAGGAGCCGCTACGAAATGAACCCAAAAAAACTGGAACAGCAATTATCGATAAGCCACCGGAAGGAGAAGATAAAATGAGCACACCCACTAACCATCAGCATGGTGCAGCACTTCAATCTGATGAGAATATGAGATCATAGACGCAAAAACCGACGCTTAAAGTCAACAATGAGCCCGCCATCAGCATGGATATGCCTAGAACACAGTCGCTAAAAAAGGAAGATGAGGATCTCAGAGACGGTGAGAAGAGGCCGACAGCAGACTCGAGAACGGATATTCCACAAAATCACTTTTATACTCCAAGAGATGGATATACAAAAAGTGCTGAAAAATTAACCCGGATCGCTCTAAAAGATTATTATGGCGAAACCCTTTCTCAAATAATCTTCAAAGGGTTGGAGGAAGTAGGAAGAACAAAGTAAGCTTATCCTCTTTAATCCGGTTTAATAATATTTTTCGTTGTGATAGACCTGAAGATCCAATCAGGTTTTTGGGACAATATTTGAAAGATAATTACCCAGATTTATAGGACAAGTGTGATGAACATCTGATGTAATTTGATATTTATCTGATACCCGCGGACAGCAAACAACCAAGATGTAGTGGCCTATACTAATATTTTTTTGTGTTTGAACAACATCTAACTACTGCACCAGCGAAATATCAAAATTTGCGTTTTTTTGTGTTTTTGTTTTTTTAACAAATCATAAGCAAGATGATGATCATCTGCAACTTAATTATTTTTGAATATTAAACCTTAAACTTACACATTATAATAAAATTGCTTAGCTAATGCAAAGATTGCAATTACCTAAGTTCTTGAGATTGCCTTCAGTTCATAAGCCAAATCTAATATTCCCAACAGAAGAAAATTTCCAACACTTCAAGACAGGACCAAAAACACAAAACACTACCTTATTCATAATATCTGGTTAATCTGCTATTTGATGCATCATGATATTGTGCGTAATTTGATTCCTCGATAATTTGTGGGGTTACCCCCCCCCCCGACTTCAATAAAGAATTTACCAACAGACTATTATATAAAGCTGGCTTTGAAAACATCGAAAACACTACCAAAGATGAAATAATAACTTTATGAAAAGTTGGCACACTAACTTTACTTTCTCTACCAAACCAACAATTCTCCTAATTGAGTGAATTAAAAATGCAAATAGAATTGGCCAAACTTCTAGATAAAGAGAGAAGAACTAAGTTAATAGTGAGTAATTTTTCAAGAAAAGATAAGGATTAAATTATTTTCTGTTTTTGGCAACAACTATTTAAGATATTTATATGTGCTCAGTTAAAATAACAAATTTTTGCGCATATTTTGAATAATTTAATAGACCACTTTTGCGCCATGGAATTTGACATGAAAAACGAAGAGAAGCAGACAGAAAGTAATAGCAATATGAAGACAAAGCGAGATCAATACGCAGTTGAAATCCGTAAAAAAAAGAATGAAGCCACCTTGAACGCCAAGCGAATGCGATTTGCTAGTTCAAAAGATAACGATGCCTTCCAGACCAAAGTCAACGCAATGAAACATAGCGAGGTTCTCTCTCTCTACTCTTGAATGAAAGTTAAAACTCTTAACAGTTAGAAATCATTTTCAAGGAGAATGTCGAACAATTTTTTAAGGCAGCTGCTAATGAGGATTACGAAAAACTGTATGAGGCAATACAGGGGGTTCGGAAGATAGTTGCCATTCCAGAGAACGCTCCTTTAGAGCTGTTACACAGAACTGAATTCAGTTTGGCTGTCGCAGCATTACTGGATGACAAATTTAGAGAACACATTAAAATTCAGCACGAAGCAGCTTGGATCCTAACAAACCTTGCAGGCGGAAAGTCTGAATATACTTATTACTGCGTTCAGACTCTAAAGGTGATCGAAAGATTTATCAATATACTCAAACATGAGCAACCTTATAAACCAGACCAACGTGACGAATTTGAAGAATTAAAAGATCAAGTAATCTTACGCTTATAATCTAATGCTTAATATAAGCTTCCAGGCAGCATGGGGGCTTTGCAATGTCGCAGGAGATGGAGACGAATTGAGGAATATATGCCTTTCATTTGGTGTACTAGACTTGGTTCTGGCTATCATTGCTAACTCTCCTCCGATGAAAACAAAAAATCTCCGAACCTTTCTCTGGGTGGTAACCAATCTTTGCAGAGGCCCACCGTTTCCTTCATTTGAAAAGGTATACTGTTTAATATTGTCTATGTAAAAATTGGGAATCCTAATCTAATTACTTAGGTTTCAAAAGCGCTTCCATTGGCGATAAATGCTCTCAAAGAGACTAAAGACATCGAATGTTTGGTTTGTGCGACGTGGACATTAGCTTATCTGTCTCAGGGACCCGATGAGCAGGTCAAGGTAGTCGCGGAGAGCGTCGATAAGAAAATGATTGTCGAGTTTGCTAGCTCTGAAGATACAAAAGTTCTCTTGTTCCCAGCCTTAAGAGTTATTGGGAATCTCTTATCAGGAGACCAAGCAATCGCTGAGGTGATCAATTTTTTTTAATCAACAAGCGTCACTTAACCAACACTATTTCAGGAACTCATTGATTATGGTCTGCTACCAGTATTAAGCCGCTATTTGAGAAGCCAATTGAAAATGCTACGAAAAGAGACACTTTGGTGCCTGTCAAACATATTAGCTAATGGTGTAGATCTAATTGACTACGTTTTCGAGGTTGAGGGTTTAATTTCGAATCTATTTTTATTAATGGAAGAGGATGACCTTGATGTAAGACATACTCCCTTGATTCTTGCTCTTATCATTAAATTTGTGAATAGGTCAAATTTGAAGTCATGCACTGTTTTTGTAACATTGCGAGTGAAGGGACTATCGCTCAGATCAGCGAATTGGTTGACAAAAAGCTTATCAATATGCTAATAGAATTGTTAAATCGCACTCAAGAATCAGACCATATAAGTATCGCGCTGGAGATATTGCAAAATATATTTGATTGTGCGCTCGGAGCAGATTTGGAGGATGGAGATCATGATAAGTTTTTACGTATCTTTGAACAGGCTGGCGGTTTTAAAACCCTGGAAACGCTATATAATCACAAGGATCCTAAGATACCACATCAGATAGGCATTTTTGTTGACAATTTCTTATTGAAGAGTAAAAATTAATTATTAATGCATCAAACGGTTTGCACTCACACTGTATTCTTGTGTGCTGATTAATTATTTCCGCGTAATAAATTAAAAGAAATTTCGTAGTATTCTTCTATGTTCCAGACTATTCTTGGTGATGAAAAAGAGTTCGAGGCTAACGATCACAGAGTGAATTCTTCAGATGAGCCTCAGAATTTCATTAAGGCGAGATACCATGGTCTTGATGCGCTTAAGACCAAAATTCAATACGAAAGAAATGTAAAGAAAGAAATTCTAGAAAGTCAAGGCTAATGACTAACTGGCACTGATCACCAGGTTCTTGATGATAGAGGAGGTTACCTTACTCTATTACTTAAAGACTATGAGCGTGCTGCTCGATATAAAAGGCTCAAACAAATGGAAGAAGAGCTTCCTTTGAAAACGAATCAATATAGTACAGTATTTGAGACTAAACGACCTGAAGAGGAGATTGAAAAGGAGGTAATTGAGCAACTGTTCCTTAATATATGACACAATACGGTAGATCAATGAAAAAATGAGAGAAGATTACTTCCATAAATATGTATCAGCGTATGAAGCCGAGTTAGCTGCTCAAAGGCGAGCTGAGGAGAAAAAAAAGAATTATGTTATTCATCTAAAAGGGAGAGATTTGGAGCGTATGGAGAAAATGGACCCTGAAAAAGAGCTTGAGAGACTACAAATTGAAAGAATGGGGCAGCTCTATCGCCAATATGAAAAATATGAAACGGAATTAGCGAAAATACTTGCGACAACTGAGCAGTTGATAGAGAAAGGAAAAGGGCTTTATATGTGTAAAAACGAAAAATTGGTTGATGCGGTTGCACCTTATATAAAAAATGCTTTTGAGATATATTCTGAAGAAATTTGCGAGGCTTTAATAGACGATCTGCTGCGAGAGCAGGTAAATTACCTCATTTCAATTCGAGAAGTTAACCCAAAGTAGGTTGAGTTTTTCAATCGACTTGAAAATTACACAAAAACAGTCGAAGAATACAAAATAGGAAAGGTAGAGGATAATGAAAGTATTTCTGAGGCAACTGAAAGCACGAAACCGCTACCCGAAAACGTTTATAAACTTTTAAAGACACTCGATGAATATGCTGATTAGTTCGCGAGCACCAGTTTGCGAATACGTTAATAGGATTCTTTCAATTGGATTTTTTTTTTTAATAACAAAGCATTCCTTTGTCAATATTTTCTTGTCTTTACTACTCTACAAAATGAAGCTTTCCATGCATTTAGCTCTCTATATTATAAAGATATCCTATTTTATAGTATTTGTCTCTCTCTCTGAAATTTAATTCTTTTTTCGTTGAGATTGTTAATCAAGCATCTATATCCGCCTAATATTTTAAAAAATTAGATTTTATTGCAATCAATATATAACCAAATTTTCAAAGCTAATTCGTGTTTGCTGCTCACTATGGAAAAGATCTTGAAATCTTTTGGCTTTAAGGACCCTGAGCTCTTCGAATTGCGCAAAGAATTAGATTTCCAAGAAGGCTACATCCGTTCGCTTTCAACAATTTCCAACCAAATAAATAGGGTCGAGCCAATAGTTTCAATAGGTGAACGATATCAACGAAAATTCAAAGACGATGAGGACATCCCCTTACCTCGCAAAATAATTAAAGCTCAGGCACCTATTTCTCTCAAGTTTTATTCTGATTCAATTTCATTACTAGGCGAATGATGGCAATTTGATCGGCATCACCTCCACCACTTCCAATCAAGAAAATTTGAACAATCAACCTCAATCTAAAAAGAATGCTTCAGAGGCGAAAAAAGTAGCAGCCAAGAAAACGATGATACCTATCGATGATGATTGAAAATAATTCAAGCTAATATTTTTCTGCGGATGTTTTCATGTTTTTGAGGAGTACCCTAGAATTTTCCATCTGTTAATTTTAACTCCCATCTGTACTTTCTTTGCAATTAATCCTCGCGACTCTTATAATTTTTCTCGCTGTTTTTTTGAGGTGTAAACATTCTAGGGATACAAACTTAAAGGAACTTATATATCATCTGACTACTATAATGTATTACATCTGATAAAATATAGCATTTCTTGTCGAGCAATCAACTCTCGAGGGAATAAATCAATCACCTTTGCCCCGTTAAATATCATGTTTGGATCTTAGGCGGTCGTTCTAACTGCAGAGATGTATTCAAGAATGACCCTCGTGCTCCAGCGGTTTTGTTTAATTATTCCTTCAACCCACCCGAGATGTCCTCCCTTCTGAGTGAGTACAAGAATGACATTCGGATTTTCATTGTGAATGTTCATGGGGAGGATCTTTCTATCAATGAATGGGTCATCCAGCGAATTCACCAGGAGGCATGGATGTTTTATTTTCGTCAGAATTTTCGAAGAGCTTGTGCCATCATAGTACTCAACAAGGTCTTTGAACCCCATTGCCTTCATGATGAACTCTCTTTCGAACGTTTGAAAAGACTTGGCACCAACAATTGCATCAACATTGAACATAAATTTATCTTTGATTGTTTCCAAATATTCTCTATGAAGTTGTGCTTTTATTATGATTCCTTTCATTAGCCACTTATCGATCAGTGTACCGAGGATTCTGTTTGAAACTGTGGCGATATCAAATGGATTAGCAAGACTTATACCACCCATGACTCCTGGATTCTCCGAATACCTTGCAAGGTAGTTACAAACAGTATTACCTCCGTAAGAATGCCCAACCAGCATTATTTTATGACCAGGCTGCTTGGTTCTCACGTGCTCTATAGCATCATGCAAGTCTTTAAGGGTATCCCAATAACCTTCAGTGGGTGCATGGAATCTCTCTTGATTGACTCTGGGGCTGAAAAGAACAGCTTGATAGTTATTATTCAATAGGTCTACAGCAAGATCTTCGAGATAATTTGAGTTCGATGGAGTATTTGTTCCAGGCACTACCATCACAATGACTTCTGGATGGTAATTCACACTTCGAGTCTTAAAAGAGTACCAATCGAGAATGCATTTGCCACCGTTTGGGAAATCAAACATCTCAATGATGTGGATCAAGTCTTTGTTTGGATTCAATCTCTTTGTGCCTATAAAGCATTGTGCGTAGCTACTGAAGAAGAACGGAGAAACATAAAATTTATTAGCCACCACCGTAGGCATCTTTTTAATGATCTTAGCGCTTCTCTCGCCAGCGTGAAGGACGAGCATCTTCAGAACTCTTCGGTAATGAATTAAGAAGCTAATGATCATCATTGGAAATGCCATTGAAAGGAATTTCTTGGTCTTGGAAGGGAGATGCATCATCACCCAGCGGATGAATTGGATCAATAGGGCTGATTTTCCTCTTTTTACCATTCTGGTAGACTCAATCAGCAGACTGAAAATACGTTTTAGAATTATAAAGCCAAAAATAAATTTTGAATACTTAGAGAGATGGGATTGACCGCAGGAAGAACATTCTTTTCGGAATTTACGCCTTGAGAGGTGTTTTTGACTTCATTTTCAGAAAGGCCACGTCTTTTGGAAGTAAATTTCCAATAACTGAGATATAGCTCTCATTTTTCTGGGAAGTTATTGCTGATTATCATGGTTTAATCTCAGCTCGCATTACAACGATAGTTAACGATGAGCCAGTAATCTTAGCAGAGCTCGCAAAAGGAGATGACTGTTTGATGACCACTTAGGATACTTAAAAACAAATCTCGTATGTAGTTTTGAAGAGTTTCACAAAAATTATTATAGACTCTAGTTTCTGTTTTTCTTTTTATTTTCAGAGCCCGTCCCATTGCAATACAATGTCGCAATGAGAGTAGATGAACCCTCTTGAGTGTTGAAGTATATCAAAACTGAAAGAAAAAAGATCAATTATAAGATAAGGTATTTTAATTCATCTCGACGATAAACAAAATCTCTAAGACTGAATTTTACTACTGTAGGCAGATCCTCAAAACTATTTTTTAATCATCTTATCCTGTAAATGATGGTGCGGATTTCTGACGCAGTCAAGATTTTTAATTTCCGTCATTAAATTCGGCCTGTTCTCATCCATCAAGTTTCAATGTATTTTCATTTCTCTCGAGCCATTCAAAGACCCAACTTTATATTCGTTTCGACCTTTGGGGTCTGACACCTTCATGTTTGTAGAATAATTATTTCGAGCATCATAACGATCCTTCACCGATGACATTGCGCTTGATTTCTCTTCAGAGTGCCAATTTTGTGAAATTTTAGAATTACTGTGTGCATTATTTGAACCCTTTCTCACTTTTACAGGGAACTTTTTTTGTAGAAATGGATTCATCTTTTCCAATTCTTTTTCTAATTTGTGATGAACTGGACTTCGATTCGCTGACCGAGGATAACTTGCCACGTTTGCCTCAGATCGATGACTGAGTGCAAGAGCTGGCTTCTGATGCCTTCCTGGAGAATTTGGTCTTGACTGACTAGTAATTACCTCTTTCGAAAAATTGAGGTTTTTCACAACTTTCTCTCGAGAGTCGTTGTACTCATGACGCGATACTTGCGATCTTAGATTGTTGCGTGCTGTAGATCCAGGGCTGTGATTAGGCGATCGGTTGAAAATCTTGTCGGCCGTTTTATAAACCTCGATACACATTATTAACGAACTGTTGATAAGGACAAAAGGTTAGAATACTTGTTTAAGTTCTTTTTCCAGTTTTTCGAGTCTTGCCCTTTCTCTTGAAGTGCTTCTCCTGTGGGCATCAGACATCATCCTGTTGGTCAGGGCTTCTTGCTCTTTTTTGCTTCCTGTTATTAGCCTGATTACCAGCTCAATGCTTTAGTATGTTACTTTTGATGCTGTTGATTTCTTCGATAAGTCTCTTTTCGTGGAGCTCTCTCGCCATTTGCTGCTCGTATCGCTCGGAGATCCTACGTTTTGCATCCTGGTCCATGCGCTCAATCCAAGACTTATCTCCTGAAAATCTGCTGGTTTTTGGAGCATAAAACTCTGCTTCTGCTCGCTCTCGTTCCAGCCTTTCCATACGATTCTGTCTACTTGTTCAATTGAAAGAAAAAGAATTATCATTGTCGTTTCAATCGTGAATTACTCTTTGGCATCCTCAGCGAGCCTATCATAAACCCTTCTAGCATGCTCTGGGAACATTTTGGGTTTGTACTCATTCATAAAATTTTGTAGCCTACATGAAACAGGGTTACTTATTCAATTGAACTATCTGTGACTTACGCCTCCTCCTTTATTTGTCTAAACTGGGCATCCATTTGCATCCGATCCGTGAAATTTTGAGTATTACTGAGAGTGGAACGTTTATGGCTCTTATGAATTTTTTCAAAACTTTCTTCTCTCTGGATTTCGAGAGAATTTTTATCAAGGCTGCCTGTTTTGGAAACATCTTTCTGAACCGATCTATGGGAACCTCTCTCTTTAAAAGGTTTCAACATTTTTACGAAAGCTGCGGGCTGCTTATTCACATTTCCCTTCTTTTCGTATGGTTTCTCCTGTGGAAAAGCATTAGATTGCTTGCCGAATTCTGCATCGACCGGGTTAGGTGATTCTCTCTGATACGAAGCTTTTTCTTTTGTTTGGCTTGAATTCATGGTTTGCTTAGGAGGTAACTGTGCTGTAGTTGAGCTATTCATTGACCGCTCGTACCTCCTTGTTATATATTTATTATCAAAGGTCACGCTGCTATCCCGATTGAGAGAAGGAATCTCAGGCGAATTTTTAGAACTGTACTCTCCTGCTCTTGCTGAAGCAAATTGCACGTTTGAATTTTCCAAAGGGCTGTAGCCTGTTCTTTCGTAATTGGACTGGAACTGTGCAATTTCATTTTCCCTGCCTGAGGTGACGAGGAATCTGGCCGACGCTCCTTCTCGAACTGGGCTGAGATGATTTCCATAATGATACTCAGCTGGTTGCTTATTTATCTCCGCTTGGAGACTTTTTCCAACTCCTTGGTTTGCATAGTCATAGTTCAGCCTTGGACTACTTCGAGCGTGCTCTTGTGGACCAGACTGCTCGTTCGGGTTGATTTTCTTCTCTTCTTTCGGAGAATATGGATGTATGTCAGGCTGTTTTGAAAAATTGAGGATATTCTCTGGTGCTTGTCCAACAGGAGAATGAACAGTGCTGGTGAATTCATCTTCGTTTTGGGATTCTGTCGTGTTAACAGATTTCGATTCAAGCTTGTCTAACTCCATGTTTTGATTGAGTCTCGGTCCAAAAATCCCCGAATTACCCAGGTGAGGGGCGCTTTGCCGATTAGTTGATCCCTTAAAAATCGCAGGTGCTGTTTGACTGAACGATTCGGATTCTTGAACCAACTCTTGCGTCGGACCTCGATCAGCTTTCAATGGAGATCCTGATCGTGTTTCATGTATGCTTACCGGGACTGTCTGAGAGTTACCCATGTTTTCTTTATTTTCTCCTGGAATCTGCGACGCAATAAAGTTGGTATCGTATTTCCCTCTATAGCTCAAAACATTTGAAGGTTTATCGCCTTCGTTATCTGCCATTTGAGTGCTTTGAGACGCACCTTCGATTTTCAGTTTCAAGATAGTATCTCTCTGTGAGAGGATTCTTGCAGTATTGTTCAAAGTTTCCTTGCTGCTAGCGAGGCATGACTCAATTCTTTTCGAGAGATTCAAGAGTTTCAGGTCTTTTTCTTTTATCTCATGTTCAATTTCCTGCGTTCCGCTTTGGCGAAGGTCCTCTGCTGATTGTCTTGAACGGTAAGAATTCGGCTGCTGGTTTAAAGATGGATCGTCTGGGTGGACTCTGCTGCTGACTGGAGGATTATGGTGGGTATACTCTGCCATGCGATCTTTAAGTGCGACAGCGGAGGTTGATCGTGCATGTCCTTTGCCTATGGAATAAAACGCAACATTGGTTTAGATTACAAAGCTGCTCGAAATTACGGCTGTCTGCATTTATTGCTTGAAACTTCTGGTCTGCTTGATTTGAGATGACATGTTCTCGATGCTATGCAATAAATATCAAAAATTTGAGAGAGCATGAAAAACTACTCGACTAGTATGTAGCAAGTGTGAGTGTACACCTGCCTCTGCTGGAGTTCCTATCGCGTTCATGAAATCGGGTATATTTCTCAAAATTTGCTGTGTCTGCGGTCAAGAAAGAACTTTTTAACGAATTGATAAAATTTATTTCTTAAATTGCTTCGTTATAATTTAATTCATTCGTCAGCTTTTTCTGAAGCTTGACTTTCTCTTCAACAAAACAAAAAACCTATACTCATCATCAGTTAATTTCAAGAGAGTTGCAAGTAAGTCTCAATCCTCAATAAAGGTTCGATATTAGTCCTCATTCTCATAAGCAGCCATATAATTCTCACTTATCCGCAGCCTTTGTAAGAGGAAATCTTTTCCACTTCAAAGAGTGCATTGATATCAATTAACAACAGCTATTTCGCTAATAAGGAGATAAATCTTTTTTCTTTAAGATTAGATTTTTGGTTTATTACGGATTACCAGTATATGTAAATTGCTAAAGGAAGAGATTGTTAGAATCACTTCAAAATATTAATTGCTTTGGTTATTAGTTACTAACTGTTTTTAGAAATATTATTAGATTTATTGTTTCTTAGCTTTCACAGCTTTCATTTTCTTCATCATAGATCTCTTTTTAGCAATCTTTTGAGCTTTCGATAAAATGGTTCTTTCTTCCCATTTGACACCGATCAAAGCTCTCTTCTTCTTCAATCTGGCGTCAATGTTCTCGAATTGTTTGGCATTGTTCTTCTTCCAAACCTGGAACGATGCGTTGATTTCATCCAACGAGATCTTGTATTTAACGAAGCGGTTGTTGACAACCTGATCAAAGACCTTGGTTTGGATCACTTCTTTCAGGAAACCGGCATATTCCTGAGTCAATTTCGTGACAGTGGTAAGTTGGTTGACAATGTAATGGAAATCAATTGGATTCTCGATGTTTGTTGTGAAGAACACGTTCATAATGTCGATCAGTACTTCATCAATGTGATAGAACAAGCCAAAGAGGGTGTGATTCGCGTTGATAGCATTGAGCAAGTGCTCGTACACAAACTTTCTCGTCAACGCTGTGTTGAAAATTTGGCAAATATAAACTTGACTGATCTGTGGTAAGTAGAGCTTTGGACGAAGCTTCTTGAATTTGCGGATGTTCAAATGCTTGGTGAACGCTCTCTTCGCAATAATTCTCTTTGCTGTCAAGGCTTGGTCTCTGAGCCATGCCTTCTCGGCTTCTTCATAGTTTTGATCAGTGAGATCCTGGCCCTTGAAGTTAATAATGTGGAAAGTTTCTTTGCCGGCAGGTAGGTAGGTCTTTCTCTTGGCCTCGCTTGAACTGGCGAATTTCTCCTGGAAAAGTGCGAAGTCCTTAGCGTTTTTGCCTTTGAGCTCGAAGAGCTTGAGGTTTGGTTCTTCAAGTGAAGCGTATCCTCCGCATCTGAGATTGTAAAGAGCATCGTTCATTTCATTGAGGATTTCTTTGCTGATCACGTCCGGATGGATGTTCAAGGCGATGTTCAGCAGGATCACATACATGTTGTTTGCGAGAAGTTCCAGGTTTTGTTCACCTTCTGTGAGTTGTGTGTTCATTTTCTTAAGAGTATTATTGACCCAGTAGACGCATTCATAGAGAAGATCGCAGGTCAATAGAGGGTTCAAGTTTCTCTTGAGTGTGTATACTTTATGCATGCCGTTCTCGTCAAGGCCCTTAGATTTATCTCCTTCGAGCCCGCCGAGGCACTTGATTAAACTTGAACTGAAGAAGAATGATGGTTTCTCTGCGTTCGAAGCGATACTGAGGACGATCGCAGCTTGTCGGAGCATAAATTGCTGAAAGATAATAAAATTAGCACATGGGTCGTGGAAAAGTTAAAATGTTACTTTGAACTCGATTTTCATGGATTTGGAGGTCTTGGAGAAGAACTCGAAAAGATTCTGACCATAATCTTCAGTACAGTCGTTAAGGAGATAAGCGAACGCATCGTTTGCGTATGAAATATCTTCGACGAAATATTCTAATTAGGAAAAAGTTAGGGCACAATGCAATAAAAAAAGGTTTTTACTCATATCAGGCTGCTTCTTATTCGCTCTAATAACTTCATTGAAGAGGTTGCTCATGCCAACGTAGTGATACAGACCAATGAGCTTGAGGTTAGGCTTGCATTTATGGAACATAAGTTTCACGCTGCTGTTGAGGTTGGATAACAATCCCTCTCTCAAACTGACGTTGAAGACTTGGCTGGTCTTATTTCCGAGAGTGAAGCATCCATAGTACTTAATCAAACGAAGAATACTGCGCTTCTGCTTGGAGAAAGGAGATTCGTTTGCCTCGACGTAGTTGAGGTACTTTCTGATTTGCTTGATTTGTCTTTCTCTCTTAGCTGCCAGAATTTCTCCTTCACGTTCAAACTCGGTGTTGGGGTCAATATCTTGTAATTTGATAAGCTCATCGAGCTTTCTCTTGAGCTCTTGCTTGGCGTACTCGTAGAGTGGATCAGTCTTGCTATAATTAAGAGCCAAAGACACTTGTGGACCGATGTCCTTGTTGTTAAGATTGTTCTTCATCTTGCCGAATTCTTGTGAGTTAACATACTTTTCAATGAGGGTCAAGACAAGAACGAGAGAATACAACTCCTTCTCGACTTGAGCATTATCTTCGTAAAACTCGGTGTAGCTATCGCTTTCCTCTCTCTTGAGGATGAAATCGAATTTAGGGTTCGTGAGGACCTTCTTGACATGGGAGCTGACGATAGTTGTCAAGGATGCAGTCAATCTAGTTCGGAGGGACTTGAAGAGTGGCTTAAGACTGCAAAGGATGAAGTTGGCGTCCATGTCGATGATGTAGCTCGATTGAGTGGTGATAACCTTGGTAGGATCTCCTCCCTTCGGGTTAAGTCGTTCAAGTTGGGTTGGCTGCTTGTTGCTGCTAAGGAATTCAGCGAGAATTGGACTGCTGATATGTGCGATGATGAAGCTCTCGCTGATGTGTTCCAAGACCGGAGCTCTTTGGATGTTTCTCAATCTGAGTGGAGTGAGAATACCATTGAGGATGATGTCAGAGTATTTGGTCAATCGAAGGGCGTTGGTCAAGAAATCGGTAACGAATCTCAAAACATCAACGAATAGAATGATCATATCGGTGCTGAGATCGCAGATGGCCTCGTTGAGCTTTGGAACGAACTGAGAATAGAGATTGAAAAGCATGAAGAAGGTCACCAAGTCGTAGATTCTCAATTCGATGATGTCACTCTTGAAAGTTGGGTTCTTGATGATCTTTCCGAGGTTGGTAAGACCATCCTCGAGGTATTTGCAGAGGAGTTTGTAGTTCTCTTCGCTGCGGTCGAACATGAAGTTCCAGAAGATACCGTTGAAAGCGAAGTAACTTGGGAAGCTTGGGACTTTCACCTTGGTCGCTGGAGCCAGCTGCCATGAAGAAATGTAGTGCTTGTTCAAAACAATAGGCATCTTTTCAGTGAGATCCCAGATAACAGCGTCCAAAGCCACGCAAGCGAGTCTGATCTCGTAGAGGTTGCTTGGAGTCTTGAAAGGAATAAACTCAAAATCGACGTTTTCGAGCTGTTTCTCAAGCTTAATCTTGTCGAATTTGTACTCATTAGTGCCTTGGAGGAACAAGAGCTTATAGTTCTTGAAGCTAGCGAATGTGGATGCGAGTGCAAGAGAGTTGTCATAGTCCATGATGAAGAGGCATTTCTTCCAGAAGCCCAAGTTGATGAGTTCTTGGTAGCAGTCATGTCCTAAGCTGTTTGATGCATCGCTGACTTCTCCTTTCTTTTTCTGCTCAATGAAGGTTGGATTAATGTTTTCGAGGACAGTGTGAAGAGCGACATTCGCAACGAATGCCTTTTCGAGTTGGATTTGACGCTTGATTGGGTTGAACAGCTTGACAGAGTTGGCAGACATGTCCTCGCTTGGGAAGTTGGAGTATTTGTGGGCAATGTTGACGAGGTAACGACCGATTCTGTTGGAGAGCTTATATCTGTTGCAGACGAAGATACAGAGCTTGTAAAGCTTGTACATTTCGAGAAGATCGAGCACCAAGTAAATGAAATCAATCGAAATGAAATCGAGGTCGATGATGAAGTCAATCGCTGGGTCATTTGGCGCGGCTTCTTCGGCTGTGAGGTTTTCTTTCTGACTCAGAAGTGTGGATTTTGATCTAAGTTTAAGAAGCGAGGTCTTGATGTCTTCAGAGAACATGCTGATAATCTTGATAATGTTTTGCATCACGTTGTCCTGCACGAAGATATCTTGCTTAGTCTTGACGATTTGGCATTGGTTGCTCATGACGTGATTGAAATCAACAGCAGAATAATCTGAGAACACATTGGATTTTTGTCTACGAACCTCTGAGATAGAGTCGATGATAGATCCCTTCTCCATCTTCAACCACTCATCGTCAGGGTCAAAGTTTGAAAGATGGTCGAAACCTTCGAGTTGTTCTCCCTTTCCTTCCTTGATTCCGGATTCAGAGCCAGCTCCTAGCTGAGAGAATGATAAATCGTCAACGCCTTTCTTGGAAGTGATTTCAAGGTTATCGAAGGACATATCGGAGACATCTTTCTTTTGAGATGTGTTCTCTTGGACTACTGAGAAAGAGTTTGATACTGGCTCTTGAGCTCTGCTTTTCTCTTCTTCTTGAGCGACGGATTTATCGTTGAAGGACATCTCGGAAACATCACCACCGTTCTTAGCTTCTTGAGCGTCCTTATTTCCAGCGTCACCATTCAAGGACATTTGGGAAATGTCGCCATTTTGTTTGGGTTCAGGCTTAGCAGCTTCTTTTTCAGCTAGTTTCTTAGGAGCTTCCTCTTCGTCTTCATCCTCGAACTCTTCATCGGAAAGCTCTTCTTCTTCCTCCTCTTCAGCAGGTTTCTTTTTCTTCTTCTTATCGTCTTCTTCATCTTCATCCTCAAAATCAGAAAGTTCATCTTCTTCGTCTTCTTCTCTAATGACTTTTTCTTTCTCTTTGCGGGCTTTCTCTGCCTCTTTGGCTTTGCGCTCTTCCTCGGCTTTTTGTTCTTCATAGAGTTTGAGATCAACGCTTACCACCAAGCCTTCCAGGGCAAGTGGGACATACTTCTTGGCGTAGGCTTCACGATCTTCACGAGTCATTTCTGTGTGCTTGTTGACGATCTCCAAAACTCTTTGGTACTGTTTGAGAGAGGCGAAGCAGTCGATGGCGCGGATGTAGTCTCCAGCTTTGTCGAAGTACTCACCGGCTGTTTGGAAATCTTTCAGAGCATAGTGAGCCTCACCGGCTTGCTTGTAGTGGGAGCTATCTGCGAAGATTTGAGCAGCTGTCATATATTCTCCAGCGGAGAAGAAGCATTGAGCTGCTTGCTTGAAAAGACCGATTTTCTTGAAGAGCTCACCAGACTCTTTAAATTCGATTTTAGCTTGTCTTTCTCTCTTCTCAAGTTTGAGCTTCTCCTTCATTCTGTCCTGTCTCTTGAGGTTGGAATATCCGTAGATACCCTCCTCCATGTAGGTGTACTCATTTTGAACTTCTTGGATGGTTTTGTTGGCTTTTTCAGCGAGATAGTAGGCTCTCGCTCTGGTTTTGAGTTCATTGTCGCTGGTATGCTCGAAGCACTTGAGTGCCTGTTCGTAGTACTTGTGGTTGAACATCTTAATACCTTGCTTTCTCCATTCGGCTTCAGAGGTCTTTGTGACAAGAGCTCGGAAACTGTCGACGTCCTTATTACCAGTGTTTTCGCCAACTTCAGCTTGTTTGAGAATATTTCTATCGATGACCTGGACGAGATCGAGACCTTGCCAGTATTTCGCGATTCTCCATCTAAGGTCAGTGTTTTCATCATAAATGATCAAACGGTTTCTTGGACGAGTGATGGCGACGTAGAGTTGCTTAAGCTCAGAGCAAAGCATTGAGTATTGAGCGACGGTAACACCGGCAAAAGCAGGCTTCAAAATAACTCTCTTAATCTTGTAGGTCTTTGTGATAGGATCGAATTCAGTGTTCAAAAGCGCTGTAGAGTCAATGGTATCTCTAGGTTGCTCTTCAGCCTTCTTCTCCTGGTCTTCTTCTTTAGGTTCCTTTTCAGTTTGGATTTCAGATTCTCCTTCTTTGCCTTCTTTTGTGCTTTCCTCATCACCTTCGGCGTCAGCAAGATCTGAGAGTCTCTTGTGTTTATCCTTTCCTTCATAGACCACATAGGTCTTTTCGAATTCGGCTTCGCTAAGTTGGACTTCTTCAAGTTCAAGGAAGTTAAGTAAACCCCAGTTGAATTCTTCAATTGAAGAATCAGAGAAGAAGTTGTAAAGGATGACGTCATCGAACTCAAGACCCTTAGCTTCGTAGATGGTCAAGCAGAGAGCGTGCTGAAGTAGTGGTGGGAGATTTTCCTTGCTCTTTTGGTCTCTCACGAGGATAACTTGATTGCAACCGAACTCAATGGGTTGGCGATTGAGGAGACCACCCTGAGAGCCAGCTGAGTGCATCTGGCTCTTATAATTTTCGACACCGAAAAGTAAACAGAACAGAACCTCTTGGTCGATATCGGCCAAGAGAATTGGCTTAGGACCGTCGATGTTACTCTTTTCTTTCTTCAGTCTGTCAATTGTTTTTGGGAAGAACTTTTCGATTAAATTGACGATCGAGTTGGCCAGATCGAGGATTCTACCGTGAGATCTGAAGTTAATTGTGAGTTGGTGGACAGAAGGTGGCTTGCAGATTTGAGTTGAGAACATTCCTTCGTCTCTGTCGAAAATCGATCCAAGGTCGGAGAATCTCAATCCGACACCTTTGGCGATAGTTTGGGCAGTATCACCTGAGAAGAAGAGTCCATGCTCAGTGACCTTCGACAGAAGGAGAATCGTCGCGTGAGACAGATCCTGAACTTCGTCAATCATCATGTAATGAATTGGTTGTCCTGAATATCCTCTGTATTTAAGCTGGACAAGGATGTAGTTGACAACATCCATAAAGTCATAAGCTCCTTCACGGGTCTTCCAGCGTTCGTACATGGTGAAGATATCCCAAATGTTATCTTTCACCTCAGTCGAGAGGAAGGTCTTCTTCTCGCTTTCCTTATTCCTGTAAACGTATCTAGGCAAATACCAGCCGAGATATTGATGACTGTCACTGGAACCCTTAATGTAAGACATCATTTCAGACCAAACAACAATCGCCGGAGTATGGAAATGAGGGTATTTCTTCACAACAGCAGGCCAGAAGTTTCTCTCGAAGAATTCAAAGTCAATTTCGAATGAAAGCTGCTTGTTTCTTGTTGGAACAGCGCCGCCAGTCTTCATCCTCTTTTTCTTAGTCTGGATATTGATTTGCCTTTGGTACTCCTCTTCAAGGTCAGCCTCTTCGGCGTAATCATTTGGATCGTAGTCAGAGTCACTGGAAAGAATTTTTTCTTCATCCTCAGCAGGAGCTGCCTCCTGCACAGCTGTGCCGATTTTCTTGTGGTAATCATCGATCATCAGGACTCCTTTCATCTCATTGTGCCATTGAGCGTTCATATCTGATTGAATGACCTGGTTGTGGTAGTTTCTTGTGAAGAAAGGTCTGGCAAGAGTTCCGTCAATCATCAAAACCAATCTTCTAACGGTAAGGAACAATGGGAAATCTTTTTCGTCGATGTTTCTGAAGACTTCATATTTCTGCATCTTGTTTATCTGCTCCACGTTATCATCGATGATTTCTTCTTCCTCTTCAATGTCATCACCTATTTTTTTTTTTCAAAAGTTGGTTAGGCTAAGTTAATTATTCTATTAGACCTTGGTCTTCCAGCTGGATTTCCTTCATCTGCTCTTCAGCCATTTCGATTTCAGCTTGAAGTTCCTTCAGTTTTTCTTCCTCAGTCTCTTTCTCTGTAAGTTCTTTCTTATCCATAATAATTTCCATCTCACCATCCTTCTTCTCCTCTTGAAGTTTCTTGAGTTCTTCCTCTGCTTTCTGCTTCCTCTCGAGGAATTCCTTTCTCTTCTTCTCCCTTATTTTCTCTTCCTTCTTCTTCAACTCAGCCTTGATCTGATCCGTCAGACGATGATAGTATCTACTGACTTCGTTTGTCAAGACAGGAGAGGCTGTCACGAACACGCAATGAAGACCAATAGAGCTGTCGACATCATCAGCTGCGAACTTTGTGTCTCTAAGAAGTCCTTCGTGTTTAATCTTGGCTTGAGTCAGTCTGACCTTGAAAATAATTTCCATGGAGAACAGTCTCAGGATAGCGCAAGTGGTTTTTCCTGTACCACTACGACCCAGAGCGAGGACGTTTCCAGACTGTCCGATGACTGCCTTCTCTTCTGGAGTGAGTTTGATCTTGAAATTTGGAATAGATTCCAGCAACTCGACCAATCTCGTAGCAGAAGAGAAGTCCATGTACTTCTTCATCAGCTCGTTATTCAAAGACTGGGAATACTGATTAAGCTTCTGTTGTTCAAGAGCTGCCTTCGCACTCTCGTGAATCCAACGTCCCAGATTCTTGCTGTAGATCATACTTGAAGCCTCCATTTTCGTGAGGTAACTGTATTTGAATTCGGTAGGAAGCCAAGCCATATCCTTTTTTCGGTCGTGTGGAGCTCTGGTCATCGTCGGGGCAGAGCCGACCAAAGTATCAACCTTTTCGAAGAGAGTGTTCCTCTTTCCCAGACGTTCTTCGAGTTCGTAGCTGAAGTCGCATCTGGCTGGATCTTTGCGGAATTGAGCCTTGACGGAATTCGCGATATCGTAGATGCTCGTCTTCCTAAGTTCTTTCTCGTTGAAAATTTCAACGAATCTCATGTAGTGAACAAACTCGAATTTCCTAATCTAAAATGACCAAAATCCTTGAGCCAAAATAATCAAGGGAGATTTGTGTTACCTTCTTCTCTTTGTCAAGTTCGGGCATTCTTTCGATACCTACCATCCAAAGCATCTTTTTGTCTTTGGTGAGGTTGGTTGTAAAGAATTCCATATATGGTGGGCATTCAGCGCCAAGTCGGCTGGAATTATAGAAGACGTGTCCGTTCGCGTAGTGCCAGATGTAGCAAGTGATGAGCATCTTGAGGTTCTTTCTTTGTTCGCAGAATTTTTTAATGAATTTTCCTAGTGACGAATTATTGATGAGACGACGAGTTTGGCGAAGAATAACTTACTTGAGAATCTGACTTTCCAAGGGGTGTTGAAGAAGTCGAAGCTCTTGAAAAGAATCTCCTCGCTGGGCGATTTGCTGAGGAAAGAAGCTCCAACTTTGTATTGGTTGTAGGTACCCTCAAGCATGTCGTACTCGGCAGCTTCAAAGAAGTAGTTGATCCAATGCTCAACCATTTCGGTGCCTTGATATCCTAATTTGAGGTTGTATTCCATCATTCGAGACTTGAACTGTGCATAAGCATTGAATAAAGTTTTAGATTGTGAAAGAGTCAAGTCTTTGTATTGCTCGAGCTCTTTCGGGATGACAATAAGGTCATCCTCGTTGATTTTCTGTGCCTTCTTGTTCTGGTGTTGATTATCTTGCTTTCCTTTTCTCATAACTTTGAGATGAGCTTTAAACGTAGCTTTATTAAGATTATAATTATAAGTCTAAGTATTGAACTGCTTAAATAAAACAAGCGCTGAATTAGATTGGATTTGAAGTCGCCAATCAATTGGATAATTAAAAGCATTTGACCGGAATCTGATCAAAATACGTTTGATTTCAGAAGATGTTGAAAATCCTAAAATAGAAGCACCCCCGGCCCCCGGCCCCCGGCATTGGAAATGAGTTGCAAAACCTGCACCGAAGTACTGACCTCAACCAAGAGCAATTTTTAGAGGATAAATTTTACAGATTGTGCAATCTCTTTTTTGGGGTTGATATCTGCTCAGAATCGACCAGAAATTAATATAATTATGAAGTTCTAAGCAACCGCTGCCGGTTTCATTCCAAAATCTGAAAGAGAGATCTATGCGTCCTTCGACATGTATTTCTCTAAAAGCAGGAAAGGTTAAATAGGTGGGCTTTGTGAATGGTTCTTGAGGCTGATATTTTAAAGGGCAATAGTTTATAATATCAACAAAAATGCTATTTCTGTTCCCACGTCTATAATTTTTAAAAGTCCTTTCTAATTGGCCCGATTTTGAACGTAACCTGAACTTAGAAATAGAAGGCTTAACCGAACATTAGAGCAGAAACAACCTTCTTTAGAAAGTCTAATTTGAAAGTGAATGCAATTCATCTGGACAAACACACAAAAAAAATGAAGAACTGGAAAATGGTCAAACATTTGTCGCCATGAAAGCTTTGAAAAGGGAATGAAATGACAGAGATAATCAAATTTCATGGAAATGACCTCCCGTATCCACTGAAAAGACGATTTCTTTGCTTTCTCATGATAACTCTCTCACTTTTATAAGTGCGGGTGAATCGTTCCAAAAATATTGATTTTCCCATTTTTCTCCTTCCCTACGAATTCAACATTGAAAAAAAATTAATTTGAGCATTGAGCTTGAATCGGTTTTCACACAATTTACAAGGAGGTAGTCAATGTACTTTGATGTTTTATTAAGGAAAAAAAGCAAAATGAATTACAATGGATTTTTAATAATGTGTAGTTTTTTGACTATCTCTATTCTTCCTAAACGTGTCGATCATGCCTCTCAAGCTGCTCAGATTCTAACAAAGAAATACTGTTAATTTCATTGAAGCTTTGCAATTTACTTTAAGGGCGTCTTCGGTCTTTCGCTCTCGATCTTCTTGAAATCTCTGAGCAGTTCTCGTTTGACTGCTATCTCTCGCTAGCAGCATTTCCTTCTAAAATGCCGAAATAAACTATCAGGATATTAGTTCATCAATTAATGATTTGACCTCTTCTTTAAGCTGTTCCTTTTCATATTTAGTTATATTCAATCTGGACTTAAATGTATCTTTTTCTCTCCGGACTACATCGAGCTCGTACTGAAGCTCAGTTTCAATTCTTTTCATTTTATCAACGGCGTCCAATGCAAGCAAATGCTCTCGTTTCAATGATTCTAACTCGCTCTTAAGTTGGTTGTTCTCCTAAGAGAAATTGATAATCAATTGTTAAAACGGTTTTTTTTTTAAAAAAAAAGTTACTCTCTTTAACATCAAATCTTCGCTCTCCACACTTTTGAACTCCTGTTCGAATTCGTTTAATTTTGCCTCTTTCCTCCTCATCTCGTTCTCAAGCTTGTAAAAGAGCTTAGTTACTTCGAAAAGATTGATCCATTTTACCTGCTCGAGTTTGAGTTGCAGTTCATTAAGTTTCTTTCGTTGCTTACGTTCTTTTTCTCTGGTTGTTGTAAGCTCTTCATCCTTCCCCAATAATTTTTTATTTTCTTCTTGCAGCTATTATCAACAACATTAAAGACTAACGGCACTAGAAGAGTCTCACCTGGTTCACAAGCGATGACTTCATCCTGCACTCTTCATCCAGTTTAACCAGGTCTCGGTTCAGCCGAAGTAGCTCTTCTTCCTGTTGATTACTGCGAAAACGTATAGTAAGATTTATCACGAACCATATTTTAATGAAGATACATTTTCTCTTTGAGCATTTCATTATCAAAGCGTTGTTGATTTGCCATCTGCTCGAAGCGATCTTTCATTTTCAAATCCAACAAGAGTTTCGAGTTTGTTGAGCTTAATTGATTGTTCGAGTCTTGCAGCTCCCTATTTCTCTCCTTAAGCTCTTGGATTTTTTCTTTCAATTGCTCGATTTGCTCATATTGTCCTCTCTTATTGAATTCTTGCTCGTGCTAGTTGTCAATCATTACATTTAATTACCATTATCGAAGGATAAAAATTTTACCACTCGTTCTTGCATTTCATCCAAGCTGCGGTTATAACTGTTCAGCTTCATCGTCAACTCTTTGTTGTCTTTTTTCATTTCTTCATATTCCCTCTCTGAACTCTTTAATTTCTTCTGTAACAAATCAATATCTGCCTCGAGCTCGCTTCGCAAGTATTGGTCTTTGATTCTCTCCTCCTGAATCTGCACAAATGCTTTCTCTTTGCTCTCGAGCTTCTGTTCGAGACTCTAATTCAAAAAGTAGTCAATGAAACAACATCCATCAATTTTGTAGTACTTTAATCCTATCTTCAAGCAGTGCTTTTATTCTAGTTTCCTCATTCAAAGCTTTCCTATCTTCACTATATTTAAAATAGTCAGTTCGCTCATTCCGACAAAATTGCGGTTTAATACTCATTTTTCTGATCATGTTGCGATTTCAACAAGGCAATAGCTCTATCTCTCTCTTCAATTCTGACCTGCAATTTTTCAACCTCGCTTCTTTTGTCAGCAAGCTGAGCTTTTAGAGCCTCATTTGCATATTCAAGATCATCGATCCTTTGTTGGAATGCTGCCTTTTGCTGACTAAATTTATTTGACGTTTCGGACAGATTGGAATGAACACGGCCAAAATCCTTTTTGACTACTTCAATTTCTTGCCTTAGTGTCGCTATTTGCTTGTTCAATTCACCCTAAATCATTCATTTGTTAAATGGTTTCTTGAGTCAATTCTTTCTGTTTACTTTGTTCCGAAGTAGATCTTCCACGGTCTTACTCAGAGTTGTATTGCTATCAGCGAATTCATACAGTAATTTCTTGACCTCTCTTCCGCGGTAGTAAAGCTGTCGGTACTTTCGTGCTAATTTATCCCATTTGCAGTCTTCCAGCTCTTCGTTTACGAAGATTTCCTCAGCTTCATCAAGAAAATTGAAATATTTGCTCTTTTTCGCGTTGATTTCCTTTGCCTCGTCCAAAATCGCCATAAAAGGCTTTAAGTCGTCCTCCTGACTCTCTAGAAAAGTCCCTCTAGGGATTGGGTTCTCCGAGACGTCTTGCTTTACATAAGACATTGTTGTTGAGGGAAATCCCTGCCCAATATCGGTGTAATCTCTGGCTTGAGAATTGTAAACATTCATGTTTCTATTTTCAATATCATCTTGAGGTCCCAATGTGTCTGCTAATTGCACTTGAAGATTGCTTTTCTGTTTAGCGACCAGCTCTGAAAACTTCCCTTGAGGAGTTTTGGGCTTGGATATATGAGACGGGGTAGTATCAGTTTGTTGGTCCAATCTTTCAGAAATTCTCGAAATTCTTCGAGGAATTTCTTGAGATCTGTCATTGAGAGTTGTTATCGATGGAATATCGCCGGCGTTTTTCGGTGTTGTTCTCAGGGATTTCTTTGATAGGATGCCTGTTTGTTAAAAAAAGATGTTGAAACATGGAAGATGGGGAAGAAATTCATTACTTTTCGGGCTTACTCCTCTGGATTTATCCACAGATGTTACACTTTTTAAGGTTCCCTTTTTACTCGAGAGGAATTTTGGTGACGAGCCTTTCTCATCAAGGTCAGAAGCGGTTTGAGCTTTTTTCAGCTTCTGAATCTGATCTTGGAGGTTTATAATCATATCAAGCTTTTCATTAGTTTGCTCGGGAGGTGCCTTTTGATAAAGCATCTCGGTTTCTAGCTCAGTCAGCTGATTTTGTCGCGCTTCAATTTGCCTTTGAAGCTCCTTGGGACTCTGAGAATAACTTAGAATCACCTGAAAACAGTTTCATTGTATGTAATTGACAAATAAAATTAATATGTTACGTTTTTCTCCTTGAGAGGGAGTTTCTTAGTGCTCGAATGCGTGCTCTTTATTGAACGGTTAGATGTCGATCTCTCTACTTTTTTAATTTTTTTCTTCAAATTCAGAAGTCATTTAGTTTGGATTCATGGTTATAAAATCATTTACTGTTGACTTTTTCTTTGATTTTGTTCGCTTCTCTTTAGAGGTGCTCTTTGGGGTGGCATCCAGCTCAATAAAACTGGAAACTTTTGTTTCTCCTCTTTTCAAGATGAGGTTGCGCAAATCTGCAGACCACTAAGGGGAGGGTCAGCATGCAGAATGGATGAGTCGACGTACCTTTAAAGTCTGCTGATTTTTCTTGTAGTGCTTTATTGAAGGAGACATATGACTGATTAAGAGAAGTTTTTCATTCTTCTTTTGCGGAGGGAACAGATTCAGAATGAGGTGCTGATCGCCTTCGGCTTTCCTCTTCAACGCACTATATGAAATAAAGACCATTCAGTTAAAGTTTTGACTTGGAGAAAACGAGTTACGGTTTTGTAAATCTGTCACCAAAATGATCAAAAACACAGTTGAATAGCATTTCGAGATCTTGCATTTCTTTTGCGGTAAATACCTCTGAATTGCTTTTTATAATGATGGAGGTCTGAGATGATTACTTTTGTAATGAAGGCAAGAGATATCCGGCAGCTCCCAGAAGCTCACTGAGCTTATCTCTCGTGTTTTAGACCTATTTTTTTGAAATATTACGCTGTTTCACACGAACTGTCTCTATTGATTCATTAGTTACCCTCCTTCCGACATTAAAATTATTTGAGTGCACATAGCCGCCTTTCTGAGAGCGTTCGATGGGGTTTCTAAAAGTAATAATGACAGTTTGATGGAAATGGCAGTTTTCTGCTCACCTAGCGAGAAAAGCAGGTTCACAGCCTGTGAAAAACTCTCAACAAATTGTTTTGCATCCGATACTTTGATTTCAGTAAAAATTGGCTCAGACACAGTTTTTGGATCCTAGTTCCACAACAATTTTCACCCATTCAATTTGAATTTCCTTACGATAATGTCTCCAGAGAGCAAATCCATGTATTTAGAATTCAGCAGCGCGAAGCATCTCATTTTTAATGTCAGGTTCTCATATTCCTGGCTCTCAAGCAATAAGTCTCTCACCAATTGAGGAACTATCCCCATCCGTTTTTCTTCCCCTATGAATGTATAGGACTTCCCTGAACTGAAGAGTCATTGATTAGACGATTAGCAGAAAAAAAATCCTAAATACTTATGTGCACCAACAGCAGTGATGAAAAATCTCTGGCCGTTTATTAAGAATGGGATAATATCTCTTATATTTTGCTCATAGAACTCCTTCTGACTATGAAAAACAATCAGTCAACGCATGTTATCATCGCTTACGTGGAAGTTTCGTCGTAAACGCGATCGAATCCGAAGATCTCACTACTTCGATAGAGGAACTTATTGTTAATATCATCTTTCATGAGACCGCTACCACTGCCTGTAATCGTTTTGCCTGAAAGAGGGTGTTCCGTGAGATATACCGAGTTATTTTTTGAATTTGCGAAGCAAGAGTAGCTGTAGGTTGGTATCAATGACTTTGGTTGCTTTCTGTCTGGAGATACGCTGCCTTTTTTAGTCGATTCAGCATCCGGAGGATTCCTTATCCGAGCAACAAAGAGAGTATTCCTCGTGTTAAAATGGTTCGAACGCCTTACTGTGCTAAGATCAACACTCATGTTAATAAAATCAAATTATTCGTTAATTCTCGTTTAAAAACTTTCAAAAACACTCTATCAATAAGACAAAGAGAATATTTCAAAGGCTTTCGGCAATAAATCCCAATACTCGTAGGTGTTGGTTGAGAAATGCACTAAAATTTCTTGGGATAATATATATAATGGAATAATATAAACAACAAACAGATATCTAATGCTTATTTATAATCACCGATATCTATTTTGGCGCAGTCGGCGTAATTATTTTCGTCAAGTTTATCCAGCGTTTCTTTCATTTTCTCAACAAGGTCCTCTTCCTTTATGGCTTTATCTGAAAAAACATCTTCTCCAGTTTTAATCGACTCTAACAAATTAAAACGAATGAGAAAACCAATCTTCGATTTGCTTGTACCTGAAATAGCATCGCTTTGCTTCTTGTCATACTCGACCAAACGGATGACTGTCTGATATATCATCATTTTTGGATCGACATGCCTCATAAACCAAGGCGTGACGAGCAATGTCGTTTGGAAAATGCTGATTACTGCGTTGCTCATCATATAGAGCGCGATTGCCTAAATTAAGAAAGTTAGAAGAGGGGGTGTTGATGCTTGCTTACTGATGGCCAGTTGCACAAAATAGGCAACCAGCAGATCAAAAGAACTTGACCAACGCCTTTTATTCTACTGATGATAGTGTGCTGGTTTTCTTTTGTGATAAAACGCTATGAATGTTGATGTGTTGGTGGGAGGAAATAGGTCCTTACCTGCAAGTTCCAGTAGTATGCAGCGATTGTAACAAAAGGAATGATGTAGTAAGGATCAATAGCGCAAAGACTCTATCGAAATGAGCGAGATCAAGCAGGCGTAGATGTGTTAGTGTTTTACTGGAACCCATAACAATGACTCATCTTTGACTGTGTCTATCACCAAAAGACGTCTGATGGAGTAAATCATTGTTATTAAGAATGGGAAGTGCACAGTGTTATAGATGAATAAGCGGTAGGTCTTTAGTTTTTGTTTTCTGAGGGAAAGCATGAGCAGATGGTCTGATTGGCTTGAATTACCTGATGATGTCGAAACATATTTTTAAAAACAAGGGCCACTTCTGATATTTTGTCATTTTGCTCTCGTCCGTCAGCTTTTTTGCCAGTGTTAAAACCGGAGCGAGCTGGGTTGGTAGATAGTGCGAATTAAAGGGAGAGTGCATGAGAATTCAGAAATTACTGAAGCGACCTTCGAAGTCCTTCTAAATTGGACGAAGATGAGTGGGAACATCGTCGCTCTCACAAAAAGACAAGTCAACGAGATAACTGCCCACCTGAATGTTGAAAAAATTATAATGAAGGACATGTGCTTGAAGCATACCATGGCATGCCGGTCAACTGATGTAGCCATACAATGGCATCCTACATAGCAGAAAATGATTTCATTGCCAGCGCTGAGGGTTATTAATACCTTGCAAGCTTCGACAGCGGGATCGAGCCACTCAAGCCAAAATGGCAGCGCTGCCATGAAATCTGGGTCGAAGTTGATGAGTCGATCCTGTGTAAGCTAAGACACTTTCGTGAAAGTTATAGAATACAAATAATGGCTGGTTTCCTTGAAGCTCAGCGACTTTCTGAGCCATATCTGCACCTACGTCTTCATGAGCGATCTTAGTCATCATGTCTGGGTCCTATCATGTCAGTTCATTAAGAATATTCACTCCTCAGATTGAAATACTGGTATATTAGAGACATTGTCTTTCCCAGGAGTACTGAAATGGTATCGAGAGTACGATGCGTACAAGGACAAAGTTGAGATGCTGCCTAAATGAAGTATATTGCTCCGTTGGAGTTGGAGTGTCTTAAAGCACTGCTTGACACCGTACTTAAGCATTTTTTGAACTTTGAGATCTTTTTTTTGTTTGCAATAAATTTAATTTAAGGGCTTCAAATAAGTCAAATCGGAGATTAGGAATCAAAAAGGAAGTTCCTCTCATTATTTTCAAATATAGGTATTTAATAGAGCAATCATCGTTTGTGTTATTAGTTTATTAGACTTTCTTACGTTAACCTACTCAACTATTCATGCTTTGAAGAATCGCTTCAAGCAATTCGAAAGGAGATCATATAATCGATATTCTTGAAAAATTTCAAATAATAATGATAATCAAGAATTATTATGCACAAGATTTTCCAGATAACAAGAGGACATGCAATGGTGGTGGTGGACAAACTAACCCTGGAAATTTTTGTCTCCGAGAATATCAAATACGGTTGGTACATTCTTCCTGTAAGGATCGCTCTTATCTTTAAGCTTGTCCATATCATTATTGGACAATAAATACATGATGCCGCAGAGACTGAAGATAGTAGCGAGAGTCGACCCCAGTTTCAGTGTTAGGATCCAAGCAGGAATCTTTTTGTTCTTGTGATCAACGCATTCGACACCGTATAAAACTTTCAGTGTACCGAGCAATAGAAGTTAAAAAGAATGAGAAGGAGATTTATATTACATAAATGCGCTCCCATAAGTCCGGAGACCAGTACTATTCTCATGATTTCTGGGATTTTATCAAAACTGTAGACCAGACCTCCCAAACATATGAAACCGATTCCCATTGGTATTAGTGCTTGATTATGAAAAAAAATCAATGTTGAAATTCATGTGAAAAAATTTACACATCAACAGTTTATTTTGTATCCACGGAGAGCCGAACTTGTCGTCTTCTTGAAAATCGTGCTCAGATATTACAAATCCCCAATGTATTCCAGTCTAATGTAATGAGAAGACTTTTCAACAATCTTTTATTACCATGAAAAACAGATGCACTCCTGTGTATTTCATCAATGCGTTGTACATGAAAGGTAAATAACTCGACAGACTTCCGTCAAAAAGAGCGACATAATTCACCAGGCCTGACCCGATTAATAGTGGCGATGTGAGGAGAGTGACGGCCAAGAGAGCTCCTAATGGAATTTTTGTTTCTTTGGAGAGTTGCTCAAGCTCTCTTTCTCGAGCTTGGAATATATTTTGTAATTTCTCTTTTGTTAGTTCCACTTCGTTATCGGCTATTGTGGTTCTTTGGCTGGTCTTCTCAACAGCTTTTGGTTTTTTGCTGTTCTTGGTGGAAAAATAAGATGCGCGAGAGAAATAAAGCGCGATAGGTTGATCGAATTGTGACAGTGGTTTAGAGCTGAAACCTTTCTTGAGAGTACAAGTAGCGATTCTCTTTAGCATATCTTCAACTCTTTAAATTGACAAATTTTATTTGAGATAGATTTCGTAATTTTATTGAAGAAGAGCATGCAAAGTGCTGGGGTCTGAATATCGCTCTTAACATACAACATGCTTAGCTGTGGCTGCGAAGAATTTCAATCGAATCAATTTAACATCGATTTTTCATACAAGTTAGTCGAACCTGCTTGGTTAATTTAGTTAAATATTCAAGGGAAAAGGGGGACTTATTTTGGTTCAACTAGGGCAAAACCCATAACAAGAAAGTTTGCTATTCAATTAAATGGGCTGTCTTGCGATTTCTATGCTTACAACTTGCCTTTAAAGAGTCTTATTTTTATTTGAATAACACTTCATACCATCTTGTCTTCATGGAAACTTGGTATTGTACTGTTTGTTAGAGTCTCACTCGATTATTAAAACGTTTCCTCATTATGATGAGCTCGCCTAATGAGTTTAGCCAATTTTATTTCTCGGTCTCAATATTCTATACTGAATTTCTCATTAATTGGAGTTCAGTAGATTCAATTCATACATTTCTCTGGATGGATGAAAACCCAGTTGCCATTAAGTCTGCGAGGGGATCTATACGTAAAAAATCTATTTCTCTTTTATAAATAAAACTCACATATTGAAAGACTCTTATTATGGTTTCGAGCCAATAGCAGCCATATTCGTCATACTTTTCAATATTGTTAAATAAAAGCTCAGTCCTCCTAAACAACGACAATTCAGAAATACTGTGTTTGAAATAGAAAATTTGAATTTATTAGAATAGAAAATTGATTTAAAAACAGAATCAACATTAACTTGAATTAAACCGTGAGAACACAAGATGTCGGATCCTGATAAAATGCACAAGTCGATGGTGGGAGAGCTCTTCATCGTGTTTCTTGTCTATTTATACTTCTTCTTCAAATACCCAAAGAAATATGGTACTTGTTTTCTCTCTCAAACTATTTACTGATCTCTCTCTCTAATGTACAGTCAACGATGATCACCCTGACCATCCACAGAACCAGGCAGAGAACAAACAAGCAGGCCAACAAAATCAGCAAGGGATCGACCATCAAGACGTTGGAATCCAAGCTGGAGGAGGAAGGACCGATCAAAGAGGAAAACAAGTTCCAGGTTCTTCAATACAGGTAACAACATAGCATTGATAATCATCCCTCTGACAACATATTCGCACCAAAGACAGGTGATAAAGACGTTAAATTCACAGATCGACTTCTGGTGTATTTCACCCATCATACGATTGCTGTTGGCGCGGCTGTGTTTGCTCCGTTTGCCTTCGAAACAACAATTACTTGGCTACATCTCCCAGTCTACCTTCTGTATGTCTTCTGTTACCAGAAAGGAAAAATCACATTAGCCAAGATATGCCTGATACTCATGTACCTCGTCAACATTTGTTTGATCCTAGCAGCTGTCATTGAACGACACAATGGGTTTGTTATTTTTGCCACCAAAGACTATTTAAATACGAATACCGATACGTCAGGCACAACCACAGACACAACCACAGACCCAACCACCGACACAAGCACAGACACAAATTCAACCGAGGGCACTTTGTAAAACGCTCTAGTGAAATCATTTATTTCTTCACAGCCTGAATTTCATAATTATTTTTCACAATTGTTGCTCTTATTGCTGTAAAAAAATGCATAAGCAGTAGCATGAATTTGGTAATCGATATTAGTACATGTGTGCTTTGCTAGGTTTCGAAAAAAAAAAACTCAATATGTAGATGAAAGTTTCATTGTGTTGGTCAACTATTTACTTCTTTCACCAGCAATAAGTAAATTAGCGCCAGAAGGTGTCCTCAGTACCATAATCTTAGGCATGCAGAGTGTATGGCTAGGGATAGGTTTATGCAAAAACATTCCAGAAAGTGCCATAAAACTTGCCGAATTTTAAATCTGAATAATAAATTCCTTTTAAATAATTATTTAAGAAGGCCCTAAAGAGACCATGGATCCATTCCGCCGAGGAAATTATCCAGAAGACGTAAAAATAACATTTCTTCTTTCTATTAATAGCTGTTTTTTAGCTCTTAAAAAATGACGGTAAGCATTCGCTCCCTTCGGCTCCCTCTGACGTGAGATATGCTTTTCAGGTCAAGAGGCCATGCATTTGAACCCAAACATGCATCCAAATTACGGTCAGTATCAGCAAATGCAGTCTCAGGATTATTCCAACGAAATGAACCGGGGTAGAGGCGGCTATCCCATGAATAATTTACAAGCAACCAACGGAATTCCTAACATGAATATGAATCAGCTAGCAAACAATCAAAATTTTTATGGCAGGATGCAGAATATGCAAGGGATGTCCAACGTGGCCACTAACGACCAAGGCTCTAACGCGCGTAAATTTCCCTCAAATCGCGAACCATAATCCGCCACATTCGTCTTTAGTGCCTTCAGATGAGCAAAATCAGAGCTATTATCAAGAGTACTGTCGTCTTTACATTGCGAATGTCGTGCTGACAACACAAGTAAATTGATAACCATACTTTGCTCATTTTTTGGATGAAAGATCTAGTCGCAGAAAAGAATGATCTCTTATCCAAGCTAGGAAAGCTTGAGGTACGGTTTTTTAATATATCTTGCATTTTTGCTTATATGATTCCTCTATAATGTGATTTCAATTGGGATATAAAGAAAAGAAGAGAGGAGCTGCAAAACACCAAGAGTAATTTCGAAAAAAACGAAGAAAAAAAGAAACGGTCCAGAAGGACGGCCTCTGAAATCGACAGACATTTTCGCTGTCCGATCGAAATATGCCAAAAATCCTATGGGTAATAAGCTACCTCTTTGAAGTGCATGAGGTTTATTTTGATTTCGAATCGTAGATCTGAGGGTTCATTGAATCAACATATTAAACTAAAACACCCTGAGTACTATGCTATTCACTTGAAAGGCAAGGAAGGAAGCATCCAAATCAGCGGGAATAAGAGCGGGCCGCTCTCGAATCAGGAAGATCCTAGCAGTCCACTTAGCGAGATGAATAACGTCCATCAGCCATCCAACATTACTAGCTCTTCAAAAGAATGATTCAAGATGATTTATGATTCATGCTTTATTAACAAATTTAGTGTTTTTGATTACTAGTCTCCTGACCTCTTATGCAGTAACAGCCGCCTTCTATATTCGTAACTAATGCCAGGATTTTTGTATATTTTGCAAAATCTCAAATATCGCTTTGGTTAGCTACAATTGTAGGAGGTAATATTGCCACTCTTTGTGGGCGATATTCAGAGATTCATCTCCTCATCAATGTAAAGGGATTCTCTTTTTCTCGGATTTATCAAGAGCTTTTTATGGTCGCATTGGAAACTTCGAATTTTAATTTGCATTTTTTCTTCTGAATAATAATAATTCGTTGAATTGCCAAGACTTAGTACTAATAGTAGCTGTAAATTTATTTTTTTGTATTCTCTCCAACAAGAAAAACATAATAATGATAGAAAGTTTAAGTTTGCTTTTCTTTTGAACTATTCGTGCTATCAAAACTGCCCCTTCTTGAAAGATTGGCTCTGCTATTCGGACTGCTGGTCTCTCCACCTTCTGTAAAAGCATATTTCGCTTTACTCTTTCTCAGCTGATAAGCTGCTTGGAGTTCCACTTTGCTTTTATGTGCAGTGAACAGATACTCCATTAACCCGATCCTAATACTGATATACTCTTATAAAACGACTGTCCAAATCATCTTACCTTCTTGGAGATGTGATATCTAGCAGTTCGGTATTTTTTGAGGCTTTCACAAGCGACGCTTTGAAAGTATCATAGTTTATGAACGCTTTGCCCTCAAAAAAGAAATCTATCAATTTTGGTACCTTCGTGTCTTTCTGGAAATATGTGTAAGCTTGCAGGTTTGGGATTAAATGGTTTACATTTCTTGACCAAATGTCAATATGCATTTCCTTTGTTTCTTGGTCCTCATTCAAGAACCCTTCACTATATTTGCACACGACCTTGCAGATACAATCAAAGGCAAACTCTGCATCTTCTTTGTAAAGGCTTCCACTGCATCGTTTGTCGAACAAATCAAAAAGTGCTAAAGCTTTCTCGTCAATAGAATTCTTTGAGAGTAGGAAAAGCGACGCAAGGAGATCTATCAAATCGTAGGTATCCTCTCCAATCTCGAAATGACTAATAAAAATGTCGAAAGCTTCTCTTTTGTCCTCCCAAGTGTAAGCAATGTCTAAATTTTTCAAGAACTTTTGGATCTGCGCCAGAGAAACACTAGATGCGCCTGATACATGTGAAAATGCCTAATAAAAAATACTGTGAGCTCCTCATTAATGAATTTTTCGTAGACTTTCTTTATGTCACCGATCGTGAAGCGAGTGAACTGTAATCTTTGCTCGTATTCCTCAATAATGTCTTCATCGACTCTCCCGCGAGTTTGTGCGCAACCCATTTTTCTGTCGAGTGAATACCTTGAAAATTTTAAGCAATTAATTCTGCTACTTAAAAATTATTATCGCAAATTTAAGTAAATCATTCTTGCAGAAAAACATTGTTGAAAGTGAGCTTCGACTAAACTATATTATTTCGTAACTCTGCAATCACAAAGTGACCTGGAAGGACAAAAGAAGAATTGATATTCTGATTTGGCATCTAAAAAATGAGTCCGAAGATTCAATCACAGAGTATGTGGAATTGACAGGGGTGTTTTGATTCAATTTATGCGACTAACCATCATATCAGTAAATTTTCATTTGTTATGAAGTATTACAGTACAAGAGTGTTTCATAAGGTCTGGCTAATAAATTATTTTAAAATGCTTTACCTCTCAGGAAAAAAATTCTCAGGCAAAATGGAGCGCACTCCTTCGAGAAATTGAATTTTCTTGATGGTGTTTTTTTAGATTCTATTCGCAAAATTTTCTCAAAACGTAGCAACAATTTTCGATAGTTGGCGCGATCTCAAGCTTTCAAATAAATTAAAATCCTCAGCTGTTGGAAACTCAAATTAGAGCTACATTACGTAGAATTAG
>ENA-UOTZ01000203-UOTZ01000203.1-compost-metagenome-genome-assembly--contig:-NODE-203-length-50236-cov-12.385195_pt1 | contig 50236 bp, 33 predicted proteins | sample MGYA00238144_ERZ746983 | MGnify/ENA primary metagenome ERZ746983 (study PRJEB28759, sample SAMN06268863) | compost metagenome | isolation source: single cell | place: USA: California, Emeryville, Joint...
TATGCTAACTGATTTCAAAATTAAGCACGATTATTTTAAGAACTCACATACGACAGTTAACATAGCAAATTTATATACCTTTTAATTACGTGCATTTTCTGAGTTATTAAATTAATTTCATATGCATATATAACTTTTCTCAACTAGTCTGAATCGAAAATTCCTTGAGGCCATTAGAATCGCTGGCAAAGACGAGTCCCTCATCTGTGACACGATGATGGGAGCTCTTTATGAGAAATGACATTAAGTTAAATTCATTTTTTCAAAAATCTTTATGTATCTGCATTTCTCATCCATTGTTACAGTCTATTTATTCAATATAGCTTCCGCCTGGTAAGGTATTGCTGAGCTATGATAAGAAGAGACGTGGTGGAGAATTCAATAGCAGCTCAGTTAACTTTTACCAGAGCGCTCGAACTCCAATTAATTTTTTTTCGCACTGGCTCAAGAGGAACAGCCTAATTAATGCGCGCAACTCTAACAAAAATTCAGGATGATGAAAAGTTTCTGAAAGAAGTTCAAGTCTCTATTAATGCACCAAAAATTTGAACCTCGAATTTCCTAATAAGTATCAAGTAGATTTGCCACGTAATGTAAAATATTCGAGATAAAATATATTGAGTTTTGGAGCCTTTGCTTGTGCTCGGTTACTACTAGCCTACTCTAGAACTACTCTAGAAGCTAATGAAGAGAGAAGATATTGATGATCCTTAGGAAATAATTAGTAAAAGAGATTTTTTCAGCATGATTAGACTAACAATAAAACAAAGTACCTCTAATAGGATCTCACTGTAGATAAATGTTTTATTTAAAGTTGTTGAACTTTATCGAAATTAAAGCTTTGGTTCTCAAATAAAAAAAATCATGAGAATATATACCACTTTAGCTATATTGGCAACGCTGTTACTACTGAAACTAGACGTTACTAGCGGCTCCTGCTCCATGCAAGACTGCGCAATAGGCCAGCACTGTCAGGGAACTTGCAAAACATGTGCCGGTAATCCTGATTGCAATAAGTTGCCAGTGAGGAAAAAATGCCTTTCGGGTACATGTGTTCAATGCTCAAGCAACACTGAATGTTCAAATTCAGGAGGTACTTGCCTTTTCATTAATGGTGTTGCTCCGTACCTTTGCGGATCTGCTTGCACTACAAGCTCCGAGTGTCCGACCTCGAGACCTCAATGTATTGTGCCCGACACAGGAGTAGGTATGCAAAAATACTGCGTTGCATGTGAGCTCGATTCCGAGTGTGCGACTTGGCTTGGAGATCCCCTTTATGGATGTGATTCACCGACATGTACATTAAAATGCACTACGGGCGCTGATTGCACAGATTCAAACAAGCCTATTTGCTCTTCAGGATATTGTGTGCAATGTACGGCGCATGGTGATTGCGGGTTGATAACGGCCGCAAAATGTGCGTCTAAAGTATGCGTCCCATGCGGTGGAGATGCAGAATGTGGGCATTTCCCAGCGACTCCTAAATGTAATACAACGTCTAACACATGCGTCCAATGCAAAGGCAATGCTGAATGTGGTGGGGCAACACCAAAATGCAATAAAATACTTGGTTCTTGCGTTCAATGTCTTGCTGACAATGATTGTAGTGGTGGAACACCAAAATGCCAATTATCATCAAATACCTGTGTTAAATGTCTTGCTGACAACCATTGCGGTGGATCAACATCAAAATGCCTAACATCAACAGGAACTTGCGTTAAATGTGTTTCTGATACAGATTGCACTTCTCCTTCAGCACCAAAATGCTCGTCAAACACGTGCGTGGCATGCAGTAGCGATACTGACTGTCATTTTCCTGTAACCTCAAAATGCTATTCGTCAACTCTCTGCGTTCAATGTTTAGATAATAGTCACTGTGCATCTCCAACACCAAACTGTCTGACATCAACCGGAACTTGCGTCGAATGTCTCGATGATTCTGACTGCACATCTGTTTCCGCGCCAAAATGTTCATCAACAACTCATACCTGTGTTCCATGTGGCAGTGATACTGATTGCCACTTTCCCATCACAACAAAGTGCTCTCTTACAGCACATATTTGTTTACAATGTCTCTCAAATAATCATTGCACGAATCCTTCTGAATCAAAGTGTTCTGCTGGAACTTGCGTCCCTTGCTCAGGAGATCAGGATTGCAACCAGTTCTCCACCACCAAAAGGTGCCTTGTGGATTTAACAAATACTTGCGTGCAGTGCTTGAGTAATGCAGATTGCGATGCATCAGTCGGGAAATTTTGTGATTTAACTTCACATACTTGTACTCAAATTCCATGTGGTACAGTAATGGACTGTCTGGGAACCACTCCAACATTTCCGCAGTGCTTTGGTGGCGTATGTATGAAATGTACAAGTTCAATTCAGTGTCAAACACATAATGCATCTTTCCCTGTATGTCAATCAACAACCGGCGATTGCCTGCAGTCAGTTCCAGTTTGCACAACCAACACTGATTGCACAGATCCAGCTCTTGCTGCTTGTATTGGTACCAATTGTCAACCATGCTCAAGCGACAACCATTGCAGCCTAAGGGCAACTCCTGGTTTTCCTGCTTATTGCAATTCGTCATCTGGCGTGTGCCAAGAATGTTTAAGTGACAATGATTGTAATTCTATAACTGCAGCGTTATGCAGTTTCGGAAATTGTGTTCCTTGTTTAGGTCCTTCAGACTGTCAGCACTTAGGATACGACTTTTGCTATAATGGCGGCTGCGTGCACTGTATTTCTAATGCAGATTGTGCTAGCTCTGTGACGGCTTCCCGATGCGATAGTGCTGGGGGAACTTATACTTGTAAGAAATGTTTGACTGATGGCGACTGTTCATTGGTGGCACCCAATTTATTATGTGATTCGAATGCAGGTTGCGTGCGGTGCAAAACTGACTCTGATTGTACAGATGCTCTGGGTGGTTTATGTTCCCCTCAACACACGTGTTCATATTGTCCAATCAGTTCATGTGCTTCTTGTATTAATAATAACACTCTCTGCCAGACATGCCAAAACGGGTATTTCCTTACAAATAATGGATTGCAATGTGTGACGGATTGCCCAGATGGATATTGGGAAAACACTCAAACGAAAGCTTGTGATGTTTGCAGTGTAACTTGTAAGACATGCCAATCTGCAGCTGATCATTGTACTTCCTGCTTTGCACCATATGTGCTTGATAATTCTGAATGCAAAACTAAGAGTGACCCTCCTACTGCAGTTCTCAAATCAACTTCAAATCCTGAGGTATACTTGCTAGTATTTAGTAATGTTATGAATATCACAGGAGACATTTCCCAATATCTCTCCTTCTCAATTACAAATTTAAATTCTCCTGTTGATTATGTATTGAACAAGACAGAGAAACAATCAAGCGGCAAGACCTTTAAGCTGACATTCACCTTCCATAAAAGCGTTGGAACTGAAACTCTCACGGTATTTTTTGAGAACAAATCACATATAGTCGACAGTGCAAGTGTTATTATTGATGTTGATTCTGTGAGTACTCAAACTATTCCATTCATCTATTTTACTCCGACAGAATTAGCTACAGCGCAAGCAATGGCATCCATAGGCACAGCAGTTTCTAGTGCAGCTCTTGGAAGCTCCGCTTCAATGTTTGCTTTAGGAGGGAGTGGAGGGTTGCTTTTTTCATTCCTCAGCCTGTTTCAGATCGTGAATTACCTCCTCTATTTGAATGTGAACTACCCATTCAACGTTATCGCCTTCTTTAAAATCTTCTCAGTTGCGAGTATCAACTCCATGGTTCCCAACCCAATTCAATATGTGGCTCCCGACTTCTATGAAGAGATGCAGACGGGCTTATCATCTCCTCCTAAGTTCTCTGAGAATGACATGGACGGTCTCTTCCTCAACAACGCTGGCTCAACTGTAGCAGGATGGCTTGCTATTGGGTTGCTTTATCTTGTCACGAAAACTCTTTTATTTATTTTCAGAACATCAGGCAAGCTCAATAACCTGCTAATATGGTATAAAAATAAATTTGAATGGGGATTGGTTCACAACAGCATCATGGGGAGTTATGCTGATTTGCTGATTGCGGTGGCTTTGCAGCTAAATAACATGAATTTTCAGACCAATACAAATACTCTCTCGTCTATCCTAGCACTTATAACTGGTGCACTCTGCTTTTGGGCACCTTTCGCAGTAACTAGCGCAAACGAATCGACATCATACAACTTCGGTAGCAAAGCTCATCAAAGTAAGCATGGAGCGATTTATCAGGACTTCAATACCGAGCAAGATCAAGGCACAAGTCCAGAAACGGCATATTTCCGTCGGAATTTCATGGCTTTTATTTTCCTAAGAAAAATTGCGCATTTCGTGGGGATTGTACTTGCATACGACATACCAGTGCTTCAAATGATAATTACCTCCTGTAGTGGATTATTCTTGCTGATTTTTATGATATGGATTAAACCCTATGCCCAAAAGAGGGACGCTTGGTTAAACGTTGGATCAGAAGTGATATTGGTGCTCATTCATCTGACTATTTTTGTTTTCGCTGGAGATGATATTACTTTGAAGATGTCCGATGAACAGAGGAAAAATGTGGGGTGGGTTGTGGTCGGGCTATGCAGTTTGCTTGTTGCTTATAACGCTTACTTTATCGTTGTTCAGCAAATCACATCAATTTGGGAATTTATTAAATATGTGAGGCAAGTTCTCAAGAAAAAGAAAGTCATCGGAGATACCAAACAAGAGCAAACAGCTCAAATCCACAGCCAATCTCCACGATCCAATAAGATAACAACCCGTAAGCACCGGCATCCGGCTAATGAATTCCCTAGTATGAGTGAAGAGGTCTCTAATGTGGGGACAAACGTGTATCTTGCCAGAAAAGAGAGACATTTCCAAGGCACTGTGATTAACAAAAGAGCTTCAAAACGGAGAACTATTGCAATAACAAAGGTCCACGCTTGACTCTAAAAAAATATTACAAGCTTCCATTCGCTTTCAAATTTAAGTGCTCAAAAAAGTAATGATTTTAACGTTTTATTCTGTTCGATGCATATTTACTCTTAGTCGAAGATTACAACAGATAAAACCTATTAGAATATGAATTTCTACTATTAATTTTACAATGGAACTACCTTAGTATTTGAAACGACAACTTCAAAAAGTTTTTTCTTTGTAGCTGAATCAGGCGCTTTCTGCCATGATTCCAAAAAGGCTTGCAGGTCCTCCGTCTCAATACCATAATACTCATACACATGATCTCGTACTTTATTTTCAATCGCGCTTCTCGCGTCAAGGTCGCTCCATTCTATCTCCGGATTCGTTGTTTTAAGAATCTCCAGTCTGCAGCTGACATCTAAAGTTAGAGCAGGAGTTTCGCTATTGATATAATTGATTCTATCATTCATTGTCTTAATAAACTTCATCATATCGATTTTTTTCGTTGAAGGAATCTTGTTGTAAGGTGCCAACGATGCTTCATTGGTCAATACCTTTACAATTTCGTTCCCTTGTTCTAAATAGTACTCAATTGAGGTAATAAAGAGCTCTCGATCAATGTCTAAAGCTTGCAAGACCTCTATTGTCTTAGTTTTGCGCAATTTTCGGTAAGAGTCTTCGAATTCCCTGCATTTCTTGATGTATTCTGTTAAATTCGTTTCTGCTCTGCGTTGCTTTCTGTGCTGAAGCGCCATTTCGTTAAATTGTGCTTGTAGTGCAGAACGTATTTGAGTAAATATTTTTTCTAGCATCTCGACGCTCAGATAGCTTTCGCTTGTGTACTGAGAATCTGCTTGGTCGCTTTTACTGAAGTAGTAAAAAGCTGCAGCGGCAACTCCTATTCCGAGAGTAGCAGCAGCAGTTGCCCATATTTTATTCGACTTCTTGTCCATTCTAAGAGGATTGATTATTCGATTTTTAGTTAAATTGATTCGATTAGATATATCTGTTTAGATTTAATTTCTTTTACCAGTTCTCAGATAATCGAAGAAATTTCAGTCACAATAAATCAGTATTTTCGAAAAAATAAACTTTGTTCGACTTCAAATGACAATTCTGATCGCGAATGTGAAAGAGACAAATAGCAGCAATGATCAGCACAGTCTTAGTCTTGAACAATATAATATAGATATCGTATAGACTAGCTGCTCTATTTTACAGTACGATGATATAACTTAGAGCCTCTTATTCAAGAATTTTATTTTCCAGGTATTTATCGTATTGTAAAGCCAGTAGAATTTTCTCTAAGAAGCTTTAGAGTTGAAAAATGTTAGGAGATGGCAAGGTAGGGTGGAAATTGAGAGGATAGCTAGATTAGAGGGAGTGAAAAAGCAACAAAATTTATGAATGGCATGTCATTTTGCTATTTTTCTATTAAATACCAAAGGCATTTCCTGGAATCATTGAGAAATAGGTATAGATCTGATTGCTGCCACTGAATCTATCTATATCAACGAATATTACAAATATGTTAGCCAAACACAAGTTGCTTGTGTCGTTTGTGTCGCCTTCTTTGTTACAGATGCCTAATTGTACGAAATCTGAAATAACCGGGAGATTCATGTAATGACAGCAGATTTATTTCATGAATTTTACAGAAATAGAGACTTACTGGATACTTGCCAGAAGAACAGAAATTTTCATGGACCAAGTAGTTGTAAAGTTAGAAGATTATTGAGAAAGCTTTAAGTGCGATTTCTGCTGACTCCTTCAATAATGTTCCACTTAATCAAACTATCGAGTGTGAGACCCCCTCATTATTAAGGTTTGAGAAATTATATATTAGCTTCCGGATCTTTTTTTAAGATCTGGCGAATGATTTGCTGAATTTAACATGGGTATAAATAAATCAGGTTTTACGATAAATCATATTTAAAATTATTTGAGATCGCTTCTCTTTTTTGGTTCTCTTCTTCAGCATATGGAGGTGAGCAAACAAAGTCAAATTGATCTCATTCCTTCCAAAATAAGAGAAGAGTATCACGATTTCAAGTTCGTCCACAGAGCATCGTATTATCTCATTTTCGAAGCATTATCTCGTGGCTCTAATGAACCAAACACTCTCAGAGTCCTTGATTTAGAATCTTCTATAGTGAAAACAAACTATGATCTCGCTGCAAGCTTCTTCATTAAGGAACTGCTTCATCTCTGCTCTCTCGATGCTGAGAGTGTTGTAATAAATGCTTTTGAAATCAATGAACGCAGAATAGCTGCAGTGATACAGCTCTCATCTGCTATCAAACCAGCTCCTCATCTGAAAGAGTCGAAAGCCGCGAAAAACTACTTCGAATCGCAGGTAGATTTTAAATCACTCATCAAAAGTCTGATGAGCGAAGTGGAATTTCTTACCCAGGAGCTGAAACTCACGAATACCAGTACTATCGTACAGCCGGATAATGTATTCATTATGAAAGAGTCTGGAACAGCCTTTCTTGGAGACTGGCTTCGACCTTTTAGACCAGGTGAGAATGTAGGTGCAGGGGGAAAGGAATCAAGACTCGAAAACTCTAGCAAGGGTTCAAATCAGCACGCTTTGAAAGATTCTGAAATGGCTGAAGAACTCACTACGATTGGGTTTACAGTGTTAAAACTGCTCGGAGTCGATGATGAATTGATCCAATTCTTACGAGAATGTAGAGAGAATAACCCTTCACTCTACAAAGACCAGCTTGAAGAAATACTGCAGAGCATAAAGGTAGCAGATGCCGCGAAAAGTGAGTTGAGAAAACTGCTTAAGAAAAACCTGCCAAGTCAAGAATCCAAGAAAAAAGCCAGCATTCATAGTTCCTCTACAAAAGTTGAGGAAGAGAAAAAAATAGAGACCACCAAAAAACGAAATATTGTCCAAGAAGTTGCAAAATCGGAGCTACGTAGGCAATCTTTATTACTGAGCGTCTTATTAAAATTCCCACATGTTAGGGTTCGGATCTTGCGTGATATGGGCTACACGAGGTAGAGTGATCATGTGGGACGATGAGGTCGATAAATGGAGAAGAGGATGTTATGATCTAGAGAAAAGAACTAATCAAAACTTTTACCGAAATTCAAAAACTCATAAATATAGAGATCTAAGCGATCCTAGATCATTGAGTAATGAAAATATCTTTCTAACATGGAATTTCAAAAATTCTATTAAATAGTCTTGTCTAAGGTGCACCTTAACCTAATTCCAAATTCAAACTATTGTGTCTTTACGACTGTGGAGTCCCGGAGTCGCAAGGCCTTGCTTTTACTATCTGAAATATCTCCCAACCCGCTGCATTTGAATGATGTATGTTCTCTCAAAGTCTTTTTTAATGACAGGCGTATTGACGTTTCTCTTCATTGTTACACCATGTATTTCTTAGACGACGTTATTGGGGAATGCGAAACCGCTGTAAGCGCTCGTAGGAATCTGATTGCTTGTCTTCCATCTCTCCAACAAACTTCTTATCACCTAGCTCGTGTGGATCTTCAAAAGCCAGAAGTTATCCAAATTAGAAAAACAAAATGGTCTCTGGAACATTTCAAAAGTAGCTTTTTTTCTTCAGCGTTTTTGTTTATTCTCTCTGCTTGAAGGTCAGATACTCGGATTAAATTTCGATTCAGAGGGCAAAAACATAGCTACGATAGATGACTCTTGTCGTTGCCTTATTTCTGACGTGGATAAGGTGAAAACTTTAGTGACTATTCCACCTGAAGTTAAAAATGCCGCTGGTACCTCATTCCTCTTGGTTTTGTTGTGAAAAAGAGAGTAGACTCTTGTCCACGAGCCCTCTGGAGCGTTAACTCTGGATCTCCTTATTTATTGTTGAAGACCGCTAGGAATCGATTTAATGCGTTCAATGTCGAGAAGCAAACCTACTTGTTGATAGAACCAATAACTTTAGAAAATAGCGGAGGTGAATTAATTTTTTTCGAAAACTTTTGTAATATTTCGATATTAGGAACGACATATTCTGTGGATTTATCTCCCAGTGATTGCAATCTTTTTGCCGCAGGTGGCGCCGATAAAAACGTCAAAATATTTGATGTTCGTGCTCGGAAAGTCGTTAAACAGATAGCTTATAGCATTTTCAAAGAACAAATAACTAGCGTTCGCTGGAGTCTGAATGGAAAACAGATTGCTATTTCAGCAGCCGATGGAGCCGGAAGAATCTTTGAATTTGGAACTGGGAAATCGTTGCATACCTTATCTGGTTTCGGACCCAAAGACCGTAACATATATTTGTAAAAACACTGCTTTACGATTATCTTTTTCAAAGCGATATCCTCACTTTGCTTTTACTAAAGAATTCTGATGTCTACGATGAAAGATATCCTTTCTAGGCTCTTTATGTCTGAGAACTTTTCTACTCAATTACAACTAAGGAATTTCTCTAAATCGCAAATATATATATAATTAGAAGGTCATTTGAAAAATTTACCTGCACTTATGATTAATGAAAAAAATGGATGCTCGAAAAAACAGCTTTGAATTATCACACAATATAGCAATGTTCAATTTCACTATTTATCTTTCTTTGGTCTGTGAATGCTTTCGATTTAGAGTCGCGAAAAGTTTTCCAACCATTATCATGAAATCCAGACCAATGTAGTTACAGACTAACTCTCGCTCATCAAATATAACTCTCCAAAGTAATTAAAAAAAGGCACAGTTGGTCGAGAGATTTCATTTATTGAGCCTGATAAGATGTAAAGACTCTAATTGCCAGACTTAAACCTCAATCAAATGCTCGATACTTTCAGAAAGCTAAAGAGGAAACCATAATTAAATATGATATAGAGTCAACAGTTCCAAGCTTTTGGAGCTTCCCATAATCAGAAACTAGCGAATAGGATTGAATTTTCAATTTCTGATAAGATTTCTGCAGAAAGGGTATAAATAAATCCGGATGAATTAAATTCAACTATTTTCATTGATTTCCTTTAGCATCCTTTGATGGTGAGTAAGCAAAGTCCAACTGATCTCATCCCCCCTAAAATAAAGGAAGAGTATTACAACTTCAAGCTCATCCATAGAACATCATATTATCTCCTTTTTGATGCTTTATGCTACAAATCGAATGAATTATACACTGTCAGAGTGCTCGATTTGGAATCTTCGCTTGTGAATACAAACTATGATCTCGCTGCGACTTACTTCGTCAAGGAGCTTTTGCGTCTTTGCTCAATCGACGCTGGAAGTGTTATTATTAGTGCATTCGAAATGAATGAACTCAGAATGGCTGCAGTAACACAGCTTTCACCTCCGATCAAGCAGGCTTCTTTTCTCAAACAATCGAAGGGCGCTAAAAACTACTTCGAATCACAAAATGACTTTCAAGAACTCATTCAAAATATCTTGAGCGAGATTGAATTCCTCACTCAAGATCAGAAGCTGACTAAAATCAGCCATATTTTGCAACCTGATAATTTATTTTTCATCAAAGAATCTGGAAAAACTTTTGTTGGAGACTGGTTGCGCCCGTTGGAATCCCAAAGTGGTCCAGCGGAACTCAATAGCATGGATAAGTTGAATAGAGAAGATTCTCACGGCTTAATACTTGAATTTTCGAGCAAGGATGCTAGTCAAAACAATCCAACTCATTCTGAAATGACCCAAGAGCTAGTTACTCTCGGATTCACAGTTTTGAAACTGAGTGGAATTGATGATGAATTAATTTCAACCTTACAAAAATACAGAGAGACTGATCCATTACTCTTCAAAGATAAACTTGAAGAAATACTGCAGAATATGACAGTTGCAGATGATATCAAGACAGAATTAAGAAAGCTGCTTAAGAAAAATCTTCAAATCCAAAAACCAGAGAAAAAGGAAAATGATTCGAAGGAAGAAGAGAAAAAGATCGGGGTGCCTGAAAAATTAGCCACTACCAAAGGAATTGCAAATTCGAAAAAAAGTAATATTTATACAATAATGAATACTCATCATGTCTTCGACCTTGTAGATTTACAGCAGCGACAGCAACGATCATCGAAGTTAATTTTGGGTACCTGTGGAATCCCCGGCATTTCTGGTAAACTTAAGATTTATGATACAAAGAAAAAGGCAGAGCCTACTACGATACGTGGTCTCGACCGTAACAAAATCGATTGATTGCAATACGATGAATAATCAAACAAAATAACATAGACTTGGATAAAATCTTCGTGAATGCGATTCCCAATTCAAACTGTCTGGTTTCGACGTTATCGATAAGGAATCCTAGAAATTCAGTCTTTACCATTTTAGACCTCCCAAAACAAGAGCCACATTTGGTTTTTTCTAGCGGATTGCTTCCCAAAGAAGGTAGCTCATGATAAACAGACCCACTCTTAATTTTCTCTTTTATCCAAAAAAAGCTGGAGATTGCGACCCAGTTATCAATACTCACAGGGACCTAATCGCTTATTTCCCAGTCAAGCAAAAGGTGTCCTATCACCTCGTCAGTATGGATCTATATCGTTCAGAGTTTACGCAACTCAGGAAAACAAAATGGCTTCCCGATCATCAAGCAAGTATTAGTTTTTCTCAAGCGTTGCTGTGTTATCATCTTGCTCTGCTCGTCGCTTTTAGATCAGATACTGGGTCTAAGTTTCGATCCAGAAGGCAATAAGATGGCATCCATTGACGCATACAGCAATTGCCTAATTTCCGAAGTGGATGCTATGGAATCATCATTCTTCATTCAGCCTGAAGGGAAATATTCCCAAGGTAACTTGCTCTTTCTTCTTGATCAAATAATTTGGTTAGATCCTTGTCCGCGTGCTCTATGGAGTCATGCAGTTGGTTCATCACTTATCTTTATGAAATTCCATAGAAATCGGTTTAATTTATTGAATGTTGAGAAAAATTCCTACCAGCACTTGGAACCAATACAATTAGAAAAAGACGGAGGTATCATGATAGCATTGGTCGACTGTCCTAACTTGCATTACTAATTTGCAATTAGGAACGACATTTTCGATAGACTTGTGTCCAACTGATTACAACATTTTTGTTTCAGGTGGTAGCGACAAAAATATTAAGATCTATGATATCCGCGCTCGCAAGATCGTCAAAACTCTTGTTCATAACTGCTTCTCAAGTACAATACTCAAATTTCAACTTGACAGAATATTGACAATGGTTATCATTTTTGCAAAGATTCAGTATCTTGTGTGCGTTGGAGTGAAGATGGAAAACATATTGCGATGTCGGCGCACGATGGTGTGGTAAAAATTCTTGATTATCAAGCTGGAAAAGTGAAACATACTATAACTCTTAGTCCCATGAACTGTACTCACAACCTATTTTTCCATGTTCTTATTTGATATTTTCTGAAAGCGGCCAAGTCAGTGTGCTTTTTCTAAGAAATCTTCCTGATATGCATTGCGAATTCATTCATTTCAGGAGTTTATTCAAGAGTTTATCGGTTGAAAATAGCTTGTGAGTAAGAGGGAGAGATAGAATGCGTGAATTGTTGAGTAAGAAGACATTACTAAATATACTTAGAAAACCTCAAATATCTACAATAATTTGTACATATTTTGTGGCACATTATTCATAACAACCATCACTGTCTGATATGATTAGAAAGTTCATGAGGTGGAATTTTTATATAGAGAATCGAAGAACCGAAATTTGAGTCCTTTTAATTGCAATAATGGAAATCTTAGAACACCGAGCCTAAAATTATACTATCAACAAATAAAAAATAACTATGCTTCTTTTTCAAAAACTTTTCGTCTGTTTGAATGGTGAGTCGATGGAGATATCTCAGAAAAAAACGAAAATATGAAGCTCTCGCTATTCTGGTCGATAAACTTAATATTTATTATAAAAACAATCATTAGTTAAATTTCACTGAAGTTGATCTTGAACTATGATTATCCTTAACCGAGACTCAAACATCATAATTCAGATTACTAAACGATAAGAAATTTCTCCATCTACACAAATTAATTACATTCGTATTAGGCAGCATAAATTTTATTACAAGGTTAACTCGTCATAATAATCCATGAGTCAACAAAGTATATTGTTTCTTTTCTCTGAATTACAATTGAATTGCCCTTGTCTTACTTTTCTTGTGCATCGCTATAAAAAGCAAACCGCGCTCCCTTCCTCTGCAAATATTCAAATTATTAGACGGTAATTATTGGAGAATTAAAACCATCTCCTGGAATTCCTCCATTGAGCAACACCTTTTCTGTAGCAAACTCAATCACCCTTCCATCGTCAGATTCGGCTGCAGTGGCAAGCAAATCCCCAGCCGAACTCCATTTCACACAATTAATTTGGCCTTAAAGAATCCATTTCAAACATTTTTTCAATTTAGCAACATAAACAAGAAGTCTGGATCAAGCAGAAATAGAATGTAAAGATTACCGCGATGTTTTCTGCCGATAACTTTGACAATTTCTCCACTTCTTTGGTCAATAATCTTGACATCTCTATCCGCCCCAGCCACAGCCACTATATTACCATCGTTTCTGCAATCCATAAACATGCTCTCTAACTTACTAAGCAATACGACAGCTTAGAAAATTACCAACACCATATTCGGTTGTAATAGACTGCTTTAAAAGTTTTTGCTTCTTCTCGGTGTCAATCATGTTAAAAAGCTTCAAACTAAATAGCACATTGACGATTGTGGATTGAGGTAACGGATTCCATCGGCATTTATTGAACCAATCGCCTTTTGTTCGTAAAAAAGTCCAAGAATTGACGCAATAATTTTTACCGCTCTCATGACCTAGGAATTTCATCTCAGCCACAGTTCTATTATCATTAACATTCGATACAAGCAATAAGCCTTTTGCATCTATCGTTGCTATCAGCTTTCCTTCGGCGTCAAAACTTAGACTTGGAATAGCAACTTTCAAAATTAATGCATATAGGAAAAGAGAGTCGAAGTTCAATTTTATTACCGGATTGTTTAGGATTCCATTTCGTCCGACGGCAAATTCTGAGTGAATCGCAGTCGAAAAGGTGGTATGAAACTTGATTTTTGATTGGAGTAAAAGCCAATATGTGCTTGCGGGAGTTATATGCAATATCTCCATATCCAACATCTGATCAATAATCGATTGAGATGAGTACCAACGAATGCGGTTCTCATATTGATGAATACCTCCTGAAAACTCTGCTTTCCATATTTCTTTTGGAGCATCTTTTTTTGTGATGTCAGTGAGCAAGATATTTGCTTGAATTTTATTATGAGCGAGAGTGACCAGCAAATTAGAATCTGAGCATTCTTGCAGGTGAGACCACCAGTATAAACCTTAAGCGCATAATAAATTTCAATTGTGAGGGTAATTTTACTTGATTCATTCTTTCTACGCAAAGAGAAAGCAGCCTTTGTTTCGAGTTCTTGGATATCATGAATTTCTACTTTACAATCTTGAGAACTCCATGCTAGGAACCTCGATCCTGCTGAAAAGAGTTGTCAGTTATGGTTCTTAGAAAGCTCTATTGTGGGTTACGGTATTGAAAATCTGTTGTAGTGTCGTTTTCAGTTTCCATATTGTCAGAGCGCTTACTTGAATCTTGTAGTATTATTATGTTATGTGCAAGGAATAAAAATTAGTTGAGCATAAAATCTGACAACTTCTTGAATTGAATTATTTATGAAGGAAAATTTTAACTTTTTCTGACATATTGGAAGGCATGTTTGTGTTGATGATTGAGCATACTCCGATACTTCTTTCAAGAATTAAGAAGAAGGAAAATCATTCAAGTGGCTATCCAACAATTATTCCGCTCAAAGCCTATCAAGAATGATCACAAGTGCTGATTTTCCAGCTTTAAATAGCGGAGACGTGTGGAGGATGTCTCTCAGAACCTAATAATGAAACAGCTTCTCAATATTGACGCAGCTCCTCTAAATGCTATAGTGTAGTCATTGCTATAGTGTAGTCATTGCTAACAATCGGATGGCTCTACTACTACGATATCACATCTCTCAGTATCCGTTCACAAAATGTTTCATTTAAACGTTCTGTTCTAGAACTTGTTTCTCCTTGATGAGAGGATTCGTCAAAGGAAGTATACATAACGTTTCGTCATTTTGATACATCTTTTTTTGTCAAAATTCGAATAAATTAAATTATTCATTTGATTTTCATAAGAAGAATGAGTAATTAATTATATATACACAGATTTTCATTCTCACAATCAAATGCTTTTACAGTCTTATCAAAAAATGTGCTTGAAATCATTTCACATGAAAGGACAGGTGCATCTACAATTTAATGAAGTGAATAATTCTCATTAAGAACACAATTTCTATTTTAGCACTTCACGAATTGTTTTCATTACATTTTTTATGAACAGACTTAATCAGTACACAACCTTTTTCGGCTTAATTCTATCATACATAAAAATTTGATTGCTCTAATGGTAGGCATCAATCTCCATTCTCTTCCACAGAGGAAGAAAATTTGCAATATAAATTACAAACATAACAGGAATGCTGATTGGTTAGCTAGCTATGATAGAGTCTGAACAAAAACGTGATACAAGATGAGGGCACAAAATCTCTTGAAGCTTTCAAAATTCAGATCTTCAATAAATCTTGACGTATCCTTCAGTGATTTCCGATTAATTGATAGATAGAACTACCAATTTAATAAATTCCTTTGTGAATAGTAAGTTCTACAAATACAGAGAAATCACATGTAAAAAACTGAGATAAAAATCACTAAACTCTCACAAGTGAATTAAATTTTGAAACATATCAACATTGAATTTAAGTTTCTACCAAAAACTCACTTTACATCATCCTCAAACTATTTTTAGAGCCCAAACTTTCGCTCGTTCCGTCTATTGTGAATAATCTTATACAATGCTTCAGCTGTATCAGTAGCAAGTCTATCGAATATCATATCAGATAACTCGATTTGCACTTCTGTTTCTTCATCATCGTAAGTAATCCATTTATCCTCAAAATCATAGACCTAACAAGAAAAATGAGTCAAAGCTTATTTCAAAAAGATTTGCAACCTCTTGTGCAAGCATTCTTGCAAGTCTTTCTTCCTTTATTTGGAGTAAATGCTCTTCGCTCAGAGACCCGAATCCAGGTCCGAATATCTCCTCGCCGTTGCCAAGGTACCCGCAGACATAGGCGCACCAGAGAAGGACTTTCTCTCTGGTTCTCTCTAACACGTCATCCATGTCCTTTTCTAAAATCGGAGCAGGCTTATAAGGCTGATTCGCCTTCCATGAGTAAGGGACGCCCTTCTGCCCATAAGGTCGGCTGGCGTCTAAAGCTTCGTTAAAAGCATCGAAAATTGCCTTGTTGTGGAATAGTTCGAGTTCAATCATCTCCTCGTCTTGAGTAGGTGGTCTTCCCTATATAGAGCGTGAGGGCTGTTTACTAGATGCTAAAATTACGTTTTCTTGTTTGATTCTGTCTTCCACCATGAGATATAGCTCAACGTTTAGAACAGCAGGCTGTATTTTGCGACCAATGTCAAAGGACGAGTCGTTTTGGTTCAGATCATAGACGTGGAGATTAGAGAGTTTATCCTCGGGACTTTGGCCGATAGGAATGTTGATGTTGGTCAGAAAATCCGTTTTGTATGACGCTATTCAACGATTAATAGATCGGCAAAAGGTGGAGATAATTACATTTAATTGTCGCACAGAGAGTATTTAAATATTGATCAATTCCATCGAGTCCAGTTTTGAAACCAGGTCGCCTTTTCTTAGCACCTATGATTGTAAATATTTATTCTGAGAAATCGAAAAAAAATTTTTGATTACTCCTCTTTTCTTCTTGCATTAGTTGGAATTGAAGGAATGCTTTGTTGGTATATAAATCGTTTGCTTTGGCATCTTGCTCTGCCGCTTTCTCGAGAGCTTCTTGCATTTTTGCTTCCTCGTGCTCCAATTGAGCCTTTAGGTCTTGATTAGATTCATCTTCTTCCGAGAGCAATTGGGCGGCCTTGTTGGAAATATTTTCAATGTTATTTTTCGCCGATTTCGCTTTTTCGTCTATAGATTATATCATTAATTAGGGCCACCACAAAGATTAGACTCACCTTTTCTCAGCTCACCTAGGAGCTCCATCAGGACGGCCTCGGTAACTTTCTCCACTTTGTCTTCCACAGAGAGTGGTTGTTGCGGTTGTTGTCTCTTAGCAGTAGGATCTGCTTTCTCTTGTTGTTCTTCTGCAGCCCGCGTAAGATGAGATACCTTGTCATGTGGACTCTCTGTATAATAAACTCTATTAAGATAGAACATGTGAGCTAAGAGAACCTATATAATCATCGAAATCCACGAGGTCAATAAGCTGATTTTTCGCAGAGGACCCGGTCTGATTGTTTGGCTGACCCTGCATAATTTCTGGTGTCTTTCTCTCGCGAGGATCAACCGGAATTTCGAAATCTTGCAATCCAACAGGCGAGTTCTCAGGGCGTCGTACCGGAATGCCTATGCGCATACATTGAATAAATTATTCCATTCGCATGGTAAAAAATTACGTTCGTTATAGTTAATTTTCTCAGTGCTGCTAATCGCAACATCATCGATCTCATATCTCTCTGATTTTTGCGTCGATATTGGTGTTTGAACCCATTCAATTTCTGCCTCATAATCTTTCTTTTGTCCTACTTCCCAATCTAATATGATGTTTATACTCTTTAGATCTGATCACCAACATAGAAACTCACCTTCCTCGGTTTCAATCGCTCGCAATTTGCTTGAATCCTTTGATTTATTTGATTGCAGAGTATCGGCTGAGCCAGATTTCTTTATATCAGGAGTTGGGGTCGGTGTGTCCTCTCTATCAATTGTGGCAGCTTCTTTCTTATCATGGGCTCTAGAGGGACTTACCTCCACATCTTTAGAGTCAATCGGCGCTTCTTCTATCAGCATTATTTCATTTTTAAAGCCACTCTCAGGGTCATGAGGATTAATCTTCAAATTCATTCCCTGCAACTTCTTATCAGCATTTTTTTGCTCTTTTAAAGGTTCGTAAACATAATCATTTTCCATATCGTCGCTGATGTCATCCGGTTGCGTCGAGAACCTTTGATGCTGAGGGAACCGCTTTCTTTCCTGACTTGACCCTTTCTTTCCGGACTCCTCGTACTCCAAAATGTCTAAATCATTCTCATCTTCAACGAATTTAGTCATTTGTCCTCTCCTTCCAACTTCGATGCCTTTCCCTTTAGCACTCGCGTCGGTTCTTGTTAACGTCTTATCACTTTCGGTTCCTTCTTCCTCTTCTTGACTGCCATATCGATTTTGTGATTTGCTTGGCTGTTTTGGTGGGCTCAGCTCCTTTCGAGTGTTCGGATCCCTGCTGCCAATAGTAGGCTTGAGGCTATCTTCATTGTATTCAAATTGATCGACGATTTTAATGACATTCCCTTTATTTGTAGTAAAGCCCAAAATATTCTGAGGTGACTTCAAGCTCAAAGAAGCTCTATGACTCAGATTATCAGTATCAGACTCCCCATCTCCTCTGAAGCCTTTTTTCTTCGATCCTTCCTCATCCGTGAAAGAATTGCGGAGGTTCGAGTCACCTAAAATGGCGCCTTTGTGCTCACCCATCGCTTTCTTCATAAACAAAAGATCTCTCTCCGTCTTTGAAATTAAAGGAAAAGATTAGAACCACATTCAAAGGAGCAAAAAGCTGTATACTTTTTTAATTGCCTCTGCGAAGCTTAACCAGCCTCTTTCGATTTCTTTTTTACTCTTTTGAATTTGCTCGCGCTCTTTAGTTACCCATCTCTCAAGTTCAATTTTTTTCGCATTAAAGGTCCTTGGAGAAAAGCGCTTGGATTCCAACATCTTGTTTAGAGTCTCAGTATGCGTTTTGTGTCTCACGTCCAGTGCCTGTTCTCGCATCCCGATCAATTTTTCCATGTTTTCTTGCTTGAGCAGTTCGCGGAATTTCTTCTCAGTGAACTCTTTGAAAGAGTCTCTGGCAAATAAATTCATTTCTTGCTCCAGGGCTTCGTGGTCGATTTCATAAGAGTCGCCTTGAGTTAATATCCCATCATACAGCCTGAATAAGGCGAATTATATAATTTTCTCAAGTTCATAAGATTACTTTGGAGAGGTAATGCTTTGATTAGAAATGGTGCGTGCTGAATGTTCTCTAACTGCCTGCTCTGAACCCATCGCCACGCGCATTTTGGAGAGATCAATGTGGAAATTTTGAGAGTTACCTTCGCTTTTCGTGGATTCAGCAACGTTTTGTGCGTTGATGTTTCCTTCAGGGTATTGCTCACGATTAATCGTTTCAGTGTCAATCAACAGGTTCAGCTTCTTGTTGAATTTTGCAGGCCTAGGACTTAGCGCGTGGATATAAGGCAGAGCTGGCTGAGGATCAAGCAACCGAGTGTCTTCTACGACAAATCAGAATAGAGACAAATTTGAATTGTTACTGGTAGGGGCGGTTGTTTGTGCGTTACTTTGAGAGTCCTTTTGTTCTGGTGGATTACTAGTATTATTTTCAGGCTTCTTTAGTTGAGAATCTTCATTGCTCTTGATTTTAGTTTCAAGCTCTTGGGAAGCACTACTCGACTGGAGGGTCTGCTTATTGGCCTCGAGCCTTTTTCTGAGGTCTGCTATATGTTGTTTCGCCTGCTCGTTAAGATTAGTATCCAACTTTTCCAGCAATGAAAGCTGAGAAATCATCTCATTCCATCTCCTGGCTTCTTCTTCTTTAAACTTCGTTAACTCCTTTTTAATAAAATTAGAAATTGTTGAAACTCTAAAACGAAATATACCGTTTGATATGTGCTGCTAGCTTCGGCCGCTTTCTTCAGATTTCTCTCATCTTTCGGACTGATCTGAACTTGAATTCCTTCGCTTACAAGTTCTTTACTAGAGGTAGCATTGCTACTTTCGCTTACAGTTATTGTGGGTACTGCTTTTTTCTCAGGTCGCTGAATTATTGTCCCTTTCGACTGTTCTGAGCTACCGCTTGGATGTTTCTTGGATTCTTCCTGGTTTTCAATCTGCACAGCCGCATCTTTCATTTTATTTGCATTCGCTTGAGCATCTTGACTGCTGGTATCTGGAAGCTGTATCTTCGCAGTCTTATTCTCTCCACCCGCGGCAATTTTAGGTTCAGCCAACGTGGCTTTAAGATCAGGCTCGAATTCTGAAGGGATAGACAGGGTCTTTTTGCCATCAGCTGGCTTGGGTTGTGGCGTTTGGTCCTCTGTTGCAGGAAGCTGCATATGAGCTAGATTTTCGCTGTGTCGTAGCAACTTATGCTCCTCTGGATGCAATTTACCTTCATGCTTAACACCGTATTCCTGTTTTTCTTTCAGATAGGCCTCTGATCCGATTTCTTCGGTCAAAAATTCATTAGTGTCGATATTATCTTCTTGGCCATCGAGACTGACCTCCTTTCGGCCACTCATCGCCATCTGCTCAGTGAGCCTTCTCCATACCTCATCTTGCAATTTCTTCTGCTCTTCACTGATTCCTGTTCCTCCAGCTTTTTTCTCAGGTGCTTTCTTATCTTCAAAATCTTTGTTATGCTCAGCACTGATATTTCCCAACTTAAGTTTGGGTTTATCAGGTTTCTGGGCAGCAGGCTCAGCTTTCAATTCCATTTGATCATCTTTAGCTTCTTCATCTGATGACAAATATTGATGATGATTATCCTTTCCGGTTTTAGCTTGATTATTCTGCTTTTGTTGTAATTTTTGCTTCTCTAACTCCTTTTTTTTCTTTTGCTCCTCAGCGAGCTTGCGATTAAGCTCTTCATAAGGATTGAACATTCCCTCTTCGAAGTCGCTATCATCTCCCTCTTGTCCATGGTCAGCGTCCTTGAATGGCTGGTTGGACGGCCGGTGCTCTGGCTTTTTGTTTCCAACATGGTCTTTTTTTCCTGCTAAATGTGAATCATCATCGAGCTCATGGCCTTGGCTATCATAGCTGTTCCTTAATTCATCAAAACTTCTTGATCTGCGGCCTATATCTTTCTGTTGATAGCCACTTTCTCCCTCTAATGGATACTCCTCTGGGCCTTCTCCATCTTCGAGACCCTCTAAACCTTCGAAGCCTTCTACAGCGCCCAGGATATTCCCATCTTGGTCAATTAGCCAAGCCTTTTTGTTTGGTCCGATAATGATTCTTCTTCCTTCCTCGTCTTCATAAGGATATTCATAATATTGTCCTTCTCGTAAGTCAGGCAACTCGTCCAATTGGCCTTCATATCCCGCTTCGTCAATTCCCATCAAATATTCTCGAATGGCTTTTCGTGTCCGGTACCCTCTAAAATTCTTTTGAATAAATATAGCCGCCGCCTCAAGAATTTCCAGGTTTTGGTCATATGATGCTTCCTGAAGCTCCTGGAGCTCGCTACCTTCGTGGCTTCTATCTTCAGAATATTCACCGTAATGATCGGAACTCGCGTATGGTTGTCCTCGAGGCCCATGCTTATGATTTTGCTCGGGCTGTTGCTGATAATACTGTCTTTGAGCTCCTCCAGCATGAGGGTGATTTTGATATCCATCTCTAAGGCCCTTGGCTCTTGGATCTTCATAATCGCTTTCATCTTGATCATCTTTCTTCGGTGACTCTTCATCGGGCTCTTCATGTTCAGGTATCACGAAACTTTCGTCTCGCAGGCGGTTTTCATCGGAGAAATTGCTGGTGTCAAGTTCTTCAATCTCCTCTCTTCCCATCTCAATTTTTTCTCGGTTCGGCATTCTAATAGAAGGAACCATAGCTTTTCCTTTCTGGGAGCGTGGCTGCTGATATTGATGTCCATTAAGATTTTTCTTTGGATTTGGAGGTTGTTGTCTGGGCTTATCATAGTTTTTGTCCCTTGGAGGTCTCTGATTTTTCGTTTGTTGCGGCATTTGGTGTCTCATTTGCTGTTTTTGCTCTCTGAGTTGCTGTTGCTCCAACTGCCTCATCTCGTTCATCAGCTGACCCTCGACACCATGTAATACATTCTCATACCTCTTCGAAAGCTCAGCCATCTTCTTCTTCGCAATTTCTTTCCGCTGTTGCGTTTCAAAGCTATTCGCTGAACTTCTAAACCCGCTGTTTTCAGGATCTGCTGAAACTCTGTACCCATTCATACTCTTTTGCCCGCTCTCGTTATGAGCTGCTCTGAGCGAGTTTCTTTCACTGGTAGTATAATCACCAGGAGACCTCAAGCTCTCCTCGCCTCGGCTCTTCGTGGACTGAATTATCTTCCCATTAATGATCTTTTTGAACTCCCCATACAAATTATCATAATATTGATTATCTTCATACTCGAGACCTCTCTCAACTTCTGGGTTGAAAGGATAATCGGATTGCTCATTCCACCTTCCAAAATCCTCCGAAAAATTGCCTTTTTTATGCTTGCGAGAAGACTTGTTCTGATTTTTCATATCATGTGAGGCTTTAGGCATATGCAGGTTGACCCTAGCGTCCTCACGGACTCTATCCAAATTCTCCTTTATTTTCTTTTTCTTTTCTCGTTCCATTGATTTCTTTCGATTCATCTCTTCTTCTAATTTCATTCTTTTCTCATGCATAAATGCCTTGATTTGATCCTCCTCTTCCTTGGATAATCGCCGTCGATCATCTGCTCTCTCCCCAGAACTGTCTGGTCTTTCATGATTTACCTCATATTTCGCTTTCGAGCGCTTTCGCAGCCTTTCGAAAGTCTCGTCGTCCATGTGCCCAAGTCCTAATCGCTCTCTTCGCTCGTGTTCTTCAAGTTTATAATATTTTTCTTTCTTATGCATCGTGCTCTCGTTAAGGGATTTCCTAGGCATGTCGCTTAGCTTCCTTTGGTCGACTCCCCAGGCAGGCGCTTCCCTTTGGATGCTTTTTTTGTTCTTTTTATGATTGTAGAAAAATTTTTTATTGTGCAAGCGAACTCTCTGACTGTCCTCCAAGATTTTCCCTTTCTTTTCAAGCTCCTGTTGTTTTTGACTCATCTCAAGCTGTCTTCTCTTCTTCTGCTCAAGCAGAAGTCTACGAGCGTTCTCGCGAATCATTTGATTAACCATATCATTTGCTGGAGCTTTTTGCTCTTTCTCGGGAGATGCTCTGTCTTTTTTCTGCATTTGCAATGGAAGGTCTGATTTTTCTTTAGTGCTTCTTTTGCCATCCTCTACAAAAAAAGGTTTAAATTGCAGAAAACCAAGAAGTTTTCATTACGCCGTGAGGGATTTCGAGAAGGTTTTTGGGAAGTATCTTTGGATTCGTGGACTCTTGACCGCTCATTCACTTGAGGGTTATAGAGCGGTTTCAAATAGTTGTTGGTCAGAGGAAGGATTCCTTGAGATTTTATTTCAACGCCATTGCTCGCAGGTACGAGTAATTTTTTATCTTTGCCAGCTGCTACGCTTCCATCTGATGAATGCTTGCCGCTCTTCTGCGATACTTTTGTGCTTGACTGACAGCGCGTCAGTCCATGAGCTTTCTTCTTTATCTTTTCGAAACTGTCATTATGTGGTGTCTGAAACTGCTTCTGGGGCCCATTTGTCATTAGAACGTGAGCTGGCGTCGGAGTCAATGGCTTTATGAAGTGAGGATTGAAATTATCGATCGTTTTCTGACTCGATTCAGAGTTTTCTGCCAGTTTGCGCTTCTGTTTTTCTATCGTTAGCGCTAATGGGGTGAAATCTAATGTAATATTTGAATTATAGCCCTGAATTGGATTTTGATAATCTCACTTTTCATTTCGCTATTTAGATTCAAGGGTTGTTTGTCAAGCTTTTTGCACTGTATATTGCTCGATTGTATTTGATTCGCATTCTTATTGCTTGAAAAGGTAGAAGAGGTGGTTAGTTCAGAGAAGCTTCGAAAAGAGTAAAGAGAGAAAGAGCGTTTTCTGTTTTGAACAAAATATTTACCTCAAGTTGCTTGAGAGGAATGACTGAGTTCCCTGTTGTCCCATGGGTGAGTATCCAACAGGAGAGGTTTCTATTTTAAAATGGACATGATTTGCCATTGGTGTATGTCGCATTGAGTGAAGTTTGGAAACTGATTGATTTTTATTTCAGCTCTTCTCTTTTCAGAGACCGTTGCCTGAGACCAAAGAGAGCATCGCCTGTCCTCAATCAGATATGACTTCTCCAACTTTAGTGGTTTTGATATGATTAACCTCATTTAAGCAATTAATGCTCTTTCAAAGTGAGGCGTCAACAAATCAGGACGCTTTTGTTTGTTTTTTTTTCACCTGTTGCGTTCAAGGTTTTTCCTGGGTCTTATATATTCAAATAAAAAATTATCTACTGTATTGCTGTTTTTTTGAGAACATATTATATTCAGAAACGAATTCTTACTCATCCAGTACAAATTTACATAAATTATATAGATAAAGAACCAAAATGGGACAATGTGTTATCCGCGATTGCGGTTTCGAGCTGGCACCCGGGATCGACGAAAAGACTGCTAAGTGTCTTACTGAGGAAGTAAACATGAGTTTTCTGGGGTTTTTAGACTTATTGAATTTTTTCACCACAAAAAGAATATTAAACACAAGCTGCCTCTAAGAAGGAGACGGATCAAGAGACTTGAGGGTAAATGGGAGGACACAGAGAAAGAGAAAGAGACCGGTATTGAGAAAGACATTAATAAGAGATACAAACGACACTTGAAGGCACTTAATGAGAAAAAGAAAGCAATGGAGACCGCCACTATGGCGACGCAGCAAACAGAGACTGATTTAGTGATGCTTGAGGACCAGGATTCCATCATTCACATGGACCATAGCCCTCATTTCGGAAAGACCCCAAAAAAAGCGGAAGAAGAGAGTTCAGAGACCAAAAATCCGACCTTCTCGGATCTCAATAACTATCGAAGCGAAATTTACATCGAAGGCGACGACAACGAAGCTCCATCGATGTATAACCAGCCTGCTAACACTCAGGCAAGAAGATTTCAAAAGCTGAATGTAATCTACCGAATTTGCGTTGGAGTGAAAGAAAATCTGAAATAGGCGAATCGAAGCTTGAGCATCGGGAATAAAAAGGAGACGCCAAAATATCAGATTGAAGATACCAGCAAGATGAAAAAAAAGAGAAGGAATCTAAGCTCGTTCCATGACAGTCGATCAGGAAATTCGTCGATGTACAAGAGTAGCTATCTAATACTTTATACATTGACCTAATCTAAGCCTATATCAATCGTAGGAAACGATGATCCTTATACGAGCGTAGAGAATTTTGATGACTTCAATACATCCAGGAGGATGAAAGATGACACTGGCAGTCTTTTCGGTGATGGCGACCAAGCAACTTTCGAGCAAGAGGCTCCAGTTAGTACATTTGGACTCCACTCTCAGGCACAAAAAGGCCGAGGTAGGACCGCGGGATTTGATAACATTTTTTTCAAAGAAATGATCACAAATATGGGAAAATCGCCCAGGTCCCAAGCAATGACTCCGAAACAGTTCTTACCAGACGAAGCGTATAACACGGGAAGCGACTTTGAATTCGATCGAGAGGAGCATCATGGATATGTGAACTAATTACTAATCTAACTGGTTAAATTATTCTTCTCCAGAGAACTAAACAACTCTTTGCAATTTTTTTATCAAACCCTTTAAAACTAAAAGCTATCAATTTGGATCGAATGTTTGTGTCTTTTTACTTTATTCGGAACTTTATTTTTCATTTTTACCTCCAAAGCTTCATTTGCGTGTAACAAATTCAACGTATGAAAACTAAAAAGAGAAAAGAATATTTTACTAATCTCTAAGAAAAGACAATTAATGAGAGCTAAGAGCGGGAATGTAGCATCAACCAGAGTCGCTTGCTAAAAGTGTCTTTGCGCCTGAATAGTGCAGTTAGGCAGCCAATCGGAGCATTAAGAAGAAGTTCCTCTAACGAATTAATGCTCAATTAGATATGATTTAGGAACTTGTTGAGAGTTCTGATTAATAAACGTGAATTGAGTTTATAAATCGCAAAAGAAAAATGTATAGTTCAGGCTACCGCCCTAACGTAAGCTACGCACAATCTGGTGATATCGAAAATGCGAAATTGGTTGCCAAGCGCCTCTTTGAAATGTATGATAAAGATCGCAACAACCTCATCGACTTGTATGAAGTCGCTCCAATGATGCAAGACGCCTATCGAACAATGAACCGTTCTTTCCAACCCTCTAAACTCGATGTCGACTCTTACGCTAGAATTCTAGACCGAAATTCCGACGGAAAAATTACTTTACAAGACATCGAAGCCATTTGTATGAGATATTTGGTGGGGGATGTTTCATCCACTGCTGGAGCCGGGCTTAAGAGCAGTCAAACTTTAAAAACGAGCGGTTATGTCGATCCTTCTAAGACTGGAGACATTGGAGGTCAAAGCAAACCATACTAATTCTGCTAACTACAGATATATATATGAGAAAGGGCTGAAGAAAATTTCAAAAATATAAATAATCAGTTTAAGTTCAATACCCCCTTCCTCTGTATACTTAATTTTGGACCTTAACAAATACATATAGAACTTGTAAGTCTCGTTCTTGGTGTTAACGAATATCTATGAGCATTTGAGTTGAGACCAATGATAAGTTATCTATTAACCTTTCAGATATTGATATTGTTTCTGAGCATATTCAAAGGAGTAGGAGAAAGGCATTCGAAAATAACAGTTGGAGAGGGAATTAGAATTGAGACGTTTGTCTTTGCTAAAAACACGTTTAAATACAGTCAGTTTAAGATCGTTGATTTAACAATTTCGAAAACTCTGATAATTATTTAAAAATTACTCTATCAAATAACAACAACAGGCAGCAAAACATAAAAATGGTCTTTGCATTATTCCAAACGATTTTCCATTGTTTCTGGAGCTTTAGTACCTTATGCGTGTATCTAATCTGTAACCTCAGTCATTATATCATCCAGAATGTCTCACATAACAAAAATTGATAGGCTGCGGATGGATAAAACGAAGCAAGCAAGATCAACAGCCAGTTGAATTTGACCAAGAGCTAGGGATGCCGAAAGAGGCAACTAAACCCAGTGAAAATCAAGGAGAAACAAAGCGGATTGAGACTGATAGACTCCGAAAACCGAATCTTCAGTTGAATGGCAGTTTCAACCTTGATGAAGGCGTGGAAGGACAGTATGACAATGGCTTCGACATGAGATATCCGTTGGAAACACCGGATTTTAAAGGACGCATTGTTATTGGAGAGCCAAAGACTAGTGCACGAGCTCATCAAATTCCCTCTTCTATTGAAGAAGGAGACCAAGAAACACAAGAATAAGACAAAAATGAATGAAGATGCCAAACGCATCGAAAAACTCATATACAATTTCAATTTATTATTTGAATCAATCTTTTCTCAATGCTCTTTGTCAGATAAATAAGGTTAAGTTTGAGAAAAATGTGGATTGAGAAAGATATCTGTCTCCATTTCTCCTTCCATTTGTTTGAAGGCTTAGGTTAGTTCCTTCTTTGTTTTCAAATATTTAACTTCATGCTGCTATCTTTACTGCTTATCTCATTCGTTAGCAGTTCACTGAAACAAATAGCTAAGTTTGAATATTTCAACCAGTTCGATTAGTGTATGCATTATCAAAAGTCGTCTCAGGTTGCTTTTTTTTGGTTTTAGTTTCATGATATCAAAGGGAAATTTGAATGAACTCGCTCTTTGTAGCTTGAAACCTAAATATATGGCCATTGAATCAAAGGAGTCTATTTGTCTCGAATTTTGTACATATAGGGAAGTTTTCGTACAATCTTTATCGACGACTTAAAAGTCTATTAAAAGTCTCTGTCTTGAGAGCACCGCTTGAATTGAGTCCATTCACAATGGAGCACTCAATTAGTTTATGAGGATAAGTACAAATAGAGGAAACGGTGCCACAGAGAGATAAAATTTACACCGCATGATCAAGAGTCGTCTTGCTGATATTGATCTCTATTCACCATGAAATTGCTCCCTATCCCGTATTAAGTATATCTATTAACTAACATGCTCAACTCTAATAGAGAATTTTACACACTATAGTCATTATAAACCCGAAGAAGCTCTCGAATCAATTTCATTATCCTTGATTGAAACACTTCGAAGAGTTACAAATGTGCTATTATATTTTTCAGATGCAACGCTAATAATTAATTCAGGCAGACAAATATTTTCACAGCGTTGATGAATTTAGAAAACTCAAATTATTTTAAGACAGTTTACACGAACAGAAGTTCAAGTCAACAGCCATCAACATTTTTTGGATATCTCGATTGTGATTTATCATGTTAGAATCCCTTTCTTAGAAAGCTAAATGACCAAGCACAGGTCTTCATTTTTTCATCATCCATATGTCGATTGGCTCAAGAAGAGCATTCATTGTCATTAGTTCCTAAAATTTTTTTGGAGTGTTTCGATGGTTTACCTTGAAAAATTCTCACTCAATTTTTAAGGGTAGGGTTTTACTCCTTAAGGAATCTTGTACTTCTTTCAAAAAGCACTTTAACCTTCTCGAGATATTATTGCGATTGGATTGCCAGTGGTTTTTACTGCTGTAGATTTTTATGGATCTTTTCCTTTGATTTAAATTTTAATTTCCTTCCAATGATTTCGAGGCGTTTTTTTAATAAGCAAAAGCCCAGACGATATCTCAGCACGACCTTAGCTCCCAACAACATCATATTAGAAGTCATTAGGAGCAACGAAATCCAGGCTGGGGATTTAGATACGTCTATATCAAATGAAAAACAACGCATGAAAAGCCTATTATTTCTATACATGCCTTCATTTTGGTGCCTGCGCTGAAGAGATTAAAGAACAATTAATTTTATGGGAGCTCTTTCATGTACTTATGATGGGTGTTTGTCCTCATGGTTTTGCAAAAATAGGAAAATCAAGGTTTTTTGGTCCAGATTCTTTACTGATTGGACTGATATATTCAGGAGTTCGGGAAATTAAGCAAAATTAAAAAATAGCCAGCTTATTTAATAAGTAAACGTTCAAGATGTTGCGGAAGCTTTTCAAAAGAAACGAAACTGCGGGCAAAGGCAAAACCGACCTAGAAGAAATGCCTGATATCAAAGACAACACTCCGAGCGTGAAAGAAATCCCTTCTTTAAAACTAAACGTCGGATTCAGCGAATTCAGCGCATTAAGATCTCCTTCAAAACAATCATCGCTCACTCCCCAGAGCAATGACCAAGACACCCTCTCTCCTGTAAAAATCTTGCCAAGCAACTCCAAAATGCCTCACGATACCCCTAAATATGATTTACCCTCCGCTACTGAACTCGAGCAAGGCGAGCTCAAATCTGCAAAGATTGTGCGGTTTACGTCCGATTGTCATGACCCTCCACATAGTCTAAACGAGCTCCCAAATAGTCTCACTGATGTCCAACAAACCTTGACTGATGTTCCTCACAGCAAAAATTCTCTTCCTAAAAGTTTAAATGACTTTCCAGGCAGCTTAACCGACAAGTACTTATCTCGTGCCCCGATAAGTTTGACCGAAGCCTCGAAAAGCATCAGCGTGATGCCAAATAGCCTAACTGAGCTTCCTCAAAGCTTGAATGAAGTCCCACGTGAAGACCCTCCAAGAAGTTTAAATGAGCTCCCAGTCAATGGAAACACCTGCACTAAGAGTTTGAATGACGTCCCGAAAAGCCACAATCAGCTACCAGTCACCAATGGACCACAGAGTCTACCCGAAGTTCTTAACCGTAAGCGGGAAATCAGGTTGTTGCCTCCAAGACATTTAGGCATGCAGATAATTACGCGAGATAAAAGCAGGAGCCTTCCTACAGGCTCTCCTTTCCTGGGGCATCACAATTCGATTGACCTCATGTCCAGCAATACTCTAAGAGCGCAATCAAGCCCAGGGAAAAAAGACGCTGATCCAAACGAGATAGACCTCGATTATGAGGCGCCTAAAACCGAAGGTCCTCTAGACACAGAACAGCAACACCTCGAGATGTTTAATAAAACACTGATCCCAGAAGCGTACTGCTCAGGGAAGTGGGTCATTCCTGCCAATGTAAAAAGAAGCGGCTGGCGAGCCGCTGGGTTGGTGCTTGCGTATCAGATCGCCTTAATAGCGATCTCGTTCATTACGGCTATATGCGCGAATAATTACAGCCAAAGCGAAGTTATTAATGGTTATGCGTACAATCTTTGGGGACATTACCTTCTTGACGGAATTATCAATGCTGTTTTTATCGGATTTGCTTTCCGAGAAATGATCAAGGCGGAACAGAAGTCCAACAATGATGTCAACTACCGAAACCTATATTGGATCATTCTCCTCACGACAATAATCGGAGCCTTGGTTTCAGTGGGATTCAACTCGAGATTCGAGCAACAACCGCAAAAAATGTGGTTTTATCTCATTAGCAAGTTGGTCGTCTTGCCTTTCGTCGGTCTCATTTATAGTATCTATTTGAGGACCAAAAAGCTGTACCAACTAAAAAAATGCCAAACTGAGAAAGGAATGTTTTTCAAGTCCAATATTTACAGAAATTTCCTCGAAGAGTTGAATCACAATCGCATTGAGCTGAAAGATAAACAGAGAACCTCGAAACAAAGCCTCGACAGCCAAGGCCGGCATACGAAATCGTTTGATACTCAAATTTTCGACCACAGATATTTCCAAGAGCTTTCATACAAACTTAAATTTAATAAAATGAGATATCTCAAGGTCCTTCCGATTAGAAGAGGTATTGCTCTTCATCTAGTCATTGCTGGGTTGTTTATCCAGCTGTTTGCTAGTTACAGCTATCTGAAAGCTGTGGATTATGCCTATGAATCCCAGAACTTAAGTTACCTTTACATCGCTACGGTTATCTATCCTGCGGTCATTGGCATCATTAAATTCTTCGTGATGAAAGCGAATACTGCCGGTGGCAGTCCAATGGCCGAATCCAATATCCAGCTGATTTCGATGCTCTTTGCTGTGTTGCCTTATCGGTTGGTGTTTCTAAGGTCTAGGAGCTATGCCCAAGCTCTAGGGATCATAGGAATCAAGTTCGGATACAAATTTATCGTGTATTTCTTGTACGGAGGAAACTTATCTCTGCTTCATCAAGTTGGCAGCAAAATTTCGCACGGTTGGCAAAACGCGAAGAGCAAATTCCGAAAAGTCCTCACTAACAAGGGCGGAACGTCGAAGGTGGGACAAACAGAGGCTCATTCAGTCATCCTGAGGTTGAAAAGTCATAAGGATGCGGTATTACAAGAAAGCCATTTGAAGGACTTGTTCTGTAGATTTCTCATGCTACAAATGATTGACATCACCAGTCTGATAGCTTTTGTGATAACCTTCGTTGCTTTCAGCTTGCAGAAGGCCATTCCGCATATCTATCAGAAATTCTGTCTCGCTAGCGTGAAGAGGCTCGTAGGCTCTAATATGATAGAGCTTGGCCTCGATTTACTTATTTTGGTTCTAGTTCTAGGGCTGCTATGGTACAAGCGACATGTACTTAAGCCAGTCGTGGTGAAGAACTATATTGTAGAGTTCGTTCACGAATCCTATGGACTGATGATCGCGGCGAGTTTGATAATATATTTCAGTCAACAACTGATCATATCAAACCTGTGGAGCGAGTATATCAAGGAAACGATCCTGATTGACAAATCTATGGTTACGTTAAATAATATTTGAGATAGATGTGTAAATTGCATGTAGTAGGAGTAAATGCAAGAAAAGCACTTATATATAAGAAATGATTTATAACTATTAAAAGGCGCATGGCAAATCTATATATTTCAACATAATTTCATGATTATTTTTAGAAAGTCCATAAAAATTTTTTAAAATGTAAAATGTGCATGTCCCACGCAAAGATTTATGAATGATCTATATTTTATGTATGAATTGATAGTAGCGATGGTGATTAGTGTATTCTTTTATAAGAAGCATGTAAATGAACTACGACAGAACATATTTTTCAGCCAGAAGAAACTATCCCCTTTGAAAAAAGGAGAGAGAGAGGAACCTCATTACTGACAAGTTATTATCTCCTGAGTAATTAAAAATGTTTCTGTGAATGAGTTTAGGTCCGATTAGTTTGAGTGAATGAACATTCGAGGGCAATATGCTACTAGTTACACTAGTTAATTCTTTCTTCGATTAACAGGTCTAGTTTTTCTGTTCCTGCTTAATTTATTCATTCCTACTTCGATTAGAAGGCCATAGTAATAGAAGAAGATAATTTATTTATAGTGTCTACCTGATTAGTTTATTTGCTGAATATACAAAGTGGGAATTAGTTTCAATTACTATTTTCAATTCTTGTTAATTCTCTTGTCCTAAGCATTTTAAAAAGCACAGTTATTAAGCGATTAAGTATTTAGATTGTTTAATTTAATTTGGAGAGTAGTTGTTCAGATCTTTTGTGAGAAATATCATTTTCTTATTTAGTACGAATCGAAGTGGTTAATTACCCCAAAGAAACAGCTATCAATTAAAAATACCACAGTGTCTATATCCAATGTGCAAGTATTAGTTTCATCTAATCTCGAATGGTTGGTTTCCAAGTTACCAAGGTACCAATGATTTGAACTACAAGTGATTTTTATTAGAAAATTAATTAATTTTTATAAAAATCAAAATTTATTCGAGTTTAAGATAGCTCCGCTCGTACTGATAATACTATCTCTCTGATGTCGACAGTAGACAATGAAATTTTGCATTAATTATTTTGATGTCTGGCGGTTATTAGCATTGTTTGCCTTCCATGTCACGTGTCCTGAGCATCTTACATTCGATTTTCTTCACTACCTAATAAATCATCTTTAAAAATAAACTTTGTATAAAATAGATCTCCACAGTCAGCTACAAATCAGCCTAGTTAACTCTCTATGCACTCTTCAAAGCTGAGAAGGCCTCAACAAAAAAATCCAGCAGAATATTATTAAGAAACTAGTATCTCAATGTTCAGAACTCGCCAAGTGAAGATTGAGAATTGCGATTCTGGATCTCCGAGTAATTCCCAAAGCTGTGATTTCAGCAGATGCGTTCGAGAAAGTTTGTGGCTTGATTCAATCGAGCACCCGTTTATTAACAGTGACCTTCTTTCACTTGAAAAGCCAAAAACAGAAATGGAAAAAATATCATTCGATAGTCTGATCGAATTAAGCACCTACATTTCACAAAAGAAGAAAGAAAATCCGAATGGGTGTACCGCTGACGGCGAAAGCGAGAACACCCTAAGAGCACGATTACTCGCTTGTCAAATCATCCAAAAGCAATTTTATCACCTCATTCATGATGGAAATAGTAATGAATGTAAAAAAATAGAGATTGGAAATGAAGATGAGATTTCGATAGACAGGTGGACTTTGATAAGTATTTTCTCAAGCTGCGTTTGCGACGACGAGCCTCAGAAATTCAAAGAGTATTTCAAATTGCTAATAACTGCACATCCCATCAATTGCCTCTTCTCGACACCAGGCAGCTATTCCTTCTCCTCAGATTTTCCCTTTGGAACTCTGTCAGAGGAGCAACTATCAATAATTGCAGAAATTCTCGAATATTATATGAAATATTATCTGGATCTAGCATTTGACCCTGACCCCGTCTACACCCATCACCTTCTATTACTCGCATTGGAGTTAGAGAGCCAGATTTCAAGTTATTTTTCAGCAAACTTCTTCATGTATTGGAGTGTAATTTTACAAAACTACATCAAAAATAAGGGACAAAATTTCATCGGACAACAAATCTTGCTTGTCGATAAACTATTAAAAAGATTTTCTGCTGCGGGTCATGACAAAGAATTTGTAGAGGCACTTCACATTGAGAGTCTAAAGCTTGAAATAACGAAATTCTTACGGAATCGAGAGCTTGAAGCTGCAACAAAGGGATACAATACACTTCGAGAGCTTAATTTCATGAATCGCGAGAATTTAATCTTCAAAATTCAAGTTGGCATTGAGCTATATCACAGCTCCGGAGCTGTTTCAAGGAAGGAGTTATATGAGTATTTTCAAACGTTTGTATCGAATTTCCTCAACAAAGGAGAGAGTGTGGTTGAATTGCTGAAATTATCTGATGATCTCTATCTTTGGCTAGACGTGCTTCTCTTAGAGTGGGGTTCAAACCTGGAGAAAAGAGTACCTGGACGCAGCGTGACATTTGACTATCTCGCAGGCCTCAGCACTCGATTAGAAGCCTTTCTGACGTCATTTGGCATCCAAAGCAAGGAGCACGAATTTATGGAGTATTTAGACAAAATCATCTCTTTGTTGAAAACCATTAGTTTTTGGCTAAGAGAAACCGAGTCAAAGCACGAAGCAACAGGGAAATTTTTATCACAACTCATAAGATTAGGAGAGAAACTTAATCAAAGAAATCTACATATTCAAGCTATCGAATTATTTGAGATAATTCCTCTCACGTTTTCAGTCGCACCTCCGGGTCTAAGGACGATTTATTTTTACAAGATTGACAGTCAAATAAAAATCCTGGCTCCGTTAGAAAGTGCCGTCGGGACCTATCAACTGATGAAATACGCTTCTGAGGATGAGAAGGACTTCTTCATCTTGCTTACGAAACTTAAAATCGTTATGTATCAATACTATTGTAAAAGTGAAGAAGATCGTCCAAGTTTTTCGGAAATTTTTGCAGAAGAATTCTCATTTTCTCTACAAGAGCTGTTTTCTCTCGAATCAATGGATATTCACATATTTAGGATGTTTTGTTGCGATTACCTGGACAAGTCAAAGATATTTAAAAAATTTTGCTTCGGAGGCATTCTAGGAAGATTCCTCTTCGAAATAATTTCACTTATTGAAGGGAGGAATTGCTCAACTGATGAAAAAGAAGGAGTCACCTTAAACTTTCGCCTTTCCCTCGATATTTTACAGCTAATTGCTGCTACATTGCAAGATGAAATGCTTGTTTGGAGCAGCCTAAAGACTGAAACAAAGAAGCACGTAACCTCCGAACGAAATATGATAGAATTCTTCTTAAAAGCTTACTGTAAAACGTGGGACATCTTATTCGAAATTCATTCAGAATCCCTTCAAAAATGCCATAAAATCAGAGTCAGCGAGTTTTCATCATTGATGGAAGAGCTTTTAGACTCGATTCAAATCATAATGCGCGTGTTCTGGAACGCATTTCTCCTCCTACAGCAGAGCAAATTTGAAGCTGATAGCGCAATTCATTTTCTGAGACTGTACATCCAGGTAACTATAACCTTTTTTGATTATTTGCTACTTTTCCTTATTTTTTAGCTGCAATCTACCACATTAATTTTCAAACATCTACGGTTAGAGACTGCGGAGATCTTTAAGAAGCTTATGGACTTTCGAATGAATACTGCTTTTGAAATAATACAAGATCATTACAGCGATAGTTTGAAGGGCGAGTTGACTGATGCCTGTGAAAAAGTGATCCGGTACGCTTGCTGGGTTTTAGAAGATTCAAAAAACCAAGCTCAGATTTCAAAATTGCTGATTGAAGAGATTTTTTTGACCCTGCAAATAATTGAAGAGCGGATTTCGTTAAGGTTAGAAGCACAGCAATTGAGTTTCCATCTGAGATCTACCTATTTCGGAGTGATGGGACTCTATTCCCCAAGCACAATGAAGAACTACTTGGAGGTAAATCGGTCTTATTGTCCTCAAGTAAACAAGTTAATTCTAATCATTAGAAGATTGTGCATACTTTCCAAGCAAATCCAGAGTTTTTGCTTATCCTGGCAAAGACAGCCTCAGAATATAATCAATTTCAAAGTAATAATACTTAATTGATTTCCGGCCAATAAAGGATCTTAAGCTGCTTTGTTCGCGTGGAACAGCTACTCAGTCTATGCTTTCGTGAATGACAAACTTAAGGAGCTGCCAGGTATGTTCATTGCATTTAATTTCCAGTGCCTCATTTTTCAATATATTGACAATGTAGGCAGTGCTTATCTGTTGGCACTTGAATTAGTCAGCGATAGCACAAAGAAGATAAAGCTACTCAGCCACATAATTAGCAAAATAGCTCTCTTTTTGAAAGAAACTTCATTTGAAGAAGCTCAAGAAACTGGAATTCTTCTCTCAATTAGGCTGGGACTCATCTATAGACAGTTACTTGAAAAGTAATAGACTTACGTACCTTCCCTGATTTCCTCATTTTCATTAGTAAGAACCAAGACTCTGCTCAAAAGCAGCTCATCGAAGTCGTTCTAAAACTCTACACAAAACTACTCGATGTACTTCCGGAGAATTTCGACTGTCTACTTGAATCGGAATACGGAATCATGGATCCAGAATGTAAATATTATGAGCAACTTTTTGAAGCTCCTTAAATTAACAATAGCAGAATATCACTTACTACCAGTCTCGTAGGTTGCGTCTATATATATCTCACTTCAAACTCTTAGATGTCTTGAAGTAGTTTTCGTTTTGTTTCATTTTCTTTATTCATTTTAAGACTCATTCATAGTTAACTCAACTCTCTTTCGAAACTAATTGACCAAAACCAGGTTGTTAAGAGGAAAAAGCAGCAGCCACTATATCTAGGAGCAAATATAGTTTTTTGGTTTAAACCTGCGGAAATAAATAAACTGCTTGCTTTATCTTAAATTTGACGATAGTACCAATTCAACTTGTAAAAGGAAAAAGCCTAAGAAGAACCACCAACGAAAATTATTCTTATATAGACATCAAGAATTACAGTTATAAACAACAGTTAAGAGCCTGGGCTCATCACTTTGGTGAAATAATTTTCTATCTCTTCAAGTGAAGATAGATTCAAATGAAGTTTTACCTTCGAAATAATTTTTGAGAGTCGATTTTTTTTCATGAGTATTTCGTTGATCTTCGGTAGCAACTCTGCCTTCTCTTCAAGAAACAGAAGGTCCGTGCACTTTTGAAGAATCTCTTCGTCTTTTTTCAGATACTCGAACTCCTTCTTCGTTGCAGCAAACTCGACCATCATCTTCTTAATAAACTTCCAAGCCAGCTTCAGATCTGGGACTTGCCCGTCAATATAATGCGACGGAGCGCAGTCCACTACCATCTTAATTATACACTTGATAAAGCGCTCCGTATTTTTCTTATAATGCAGCAGTTCCTTCAACAATCTCTCCTCATCACCAGATTTTTCTCTATGATGAGTCGGACTTCCCTCTAACAATTTAAAGTTCTCCTGGCTCTTTCGAACCCCAATGCCTGGACCCATGTTTTTGCTCTGTTTGAAATCATCCTGCTTCGGTTTCAAACCCCGATGACTCTCAATAAATTGCGCTTCCTCAGGCGAACCCTCTAGTTCCCGACGCAGAGTCTCGAGTTGATTTCGATAACTATTTTCCACAGAAACGAACTCTTTCTCCAAGCGACTGTAGGATCTTCTGAGCTCATTATTTTCAGACTCAAGCTTTTGAGCTTTCTCTTTGTGTTTTGCTGCTGAGCTTTCTAATTGCTTTAGGCGGTCGAGTTTGGGCAAGAGATATTCAATCTGATTTTGCAGATTGACGACAAGCAAGCCTTTTTCTTCGAATGCGGCACTTAATCTTTGGTTCTCTTGTCTGAGCTGCTGGTTCTGCTTGTCTAAACTAGCATTTTTCTCGAGTAATTCTGCGATTTTGTCATTTAATTCAGAGATAACGTGACTTTCTGAGCTGCTAGCATAGGCTAATTGCTGTGCTTGTCTTGCATTTGGCTTAGAGTCACTCGGTTTAAATTGTTTCCCTTTGCTGTTTTCCGTATTGGTCTTGTAGCCACAAAAATTGGATTCATTCTTGCGGTTTCTGTTTTCCAAGAGTAGAGACAATTCCTGGAAAGATTCCGTGTTAAATTCAATTTCTTTGTCTTTTGATCGAAAATCATAAGCGTTGTCAATGGCAGCTTGCTGTGCTTCGTCGACAAAATCAAAGCCATCTTGATTCATCATGTCACCACCTTGCTGATCGAACCCAATGATATTTGACGGCTGCTCTTGAACAACTTTGATCGGAGACACTGCGATCGAGTCAGGCTGTCCAAATTTTTGGGAAAAGTCCGATTTTTGACCCTGCTGTAAAAAGTTCGTGATTTGATGCGAATATTTCTCATTATTAGAATTTTCTTTGGCTAAATGCTTCGAACGAGCAATGTCTCTGTCCTGCGTTTGCGGACTTCTATGATAATGGCTTTTACCCGATGTAATCTTCGGATGGTAGTTGTCACTCTCTTCGGTTCTTACCCTCATACCCTCATTGAATCGATCAGGAGAAAACTCGTTTTGAAGTCGTCGCGAATTGCTTCTGGAGCGAGCGTTCTTTTGCTTGATCCGCGGGATTTCAAGGCACGGAGCAAAATCGTAATCTAAATGAGTTTATGAGACAGAGAACGAAGAACCGTCTTACCATATTGATTGAGTTCAAGGGGAATACAATCCACTTCCTGATTCTTACCACTCTTCTGCGAGTTAAAAGGGTTCGATGAGTACTTGCTTGATAAGCTCGTACCTTTTAAGTTGAGACTCGATCGCATTTCTTTACCATCTATCATATTGATAAGGTCAGAAAACAGATCGGTTTTCGGCTTCGTGCTCTGATTTTTCTGTTCTTTTGACTGAGTGTGAGAACTGATAATCTGCGTTGGCTTGATTTTGCATTGCTTTTGACTATTGCTGCTACTGCTCTGAGTGTGCTGAGAGTCTTGCTTGGTCGTTTGGTCAGAAATGATGTCTGAATCATCCAAGGTGAGTTTGGGTGCATGAGCTTTGGAGCTCTTCGGAGCGGTTTTTTGATTAAGGTTATCTAAAGGAAGCAATGGAGCACTGGCTCTTAAACGCGCGAGATTCTTTTCGAGGTTGGGATCCCAAGGTTGGTTGTCACCGAATGAGGCAAAGTTTTCAGGGTTTGCGAAACCAGCAAAATTTTCTTTCTCTGGTTCCACTATATAATTGTGATCTTTATCGTCGTCAAAGCTGTCATATTGATCAATATTGTGCGGGTTGGAAGTAGGATGTTGAAGTGCGGAGAAGTCTGTGTCTTCTAGAGTGAGTCTTGCTGACTTTAGGTTTTGGAGGCTGAGCTTTTGGGATTGTTGCTTGTTCATGATGAAGATAAAATTTCTTGGGTTTCTCTCAAAACTTTTGAATTTGATTTTTAAATCTTAAGTTGTTAATTTAACAGCAATAATGCAACCACAGTCATCGAGATAAAATTTGGAATGAACCTAATGAGAATGCACAGAAAAATGATAAGTTATTGAAAACTACCGTTTTTGTGATTTCAGAGAGGAATTTGCGTTGATAGTAGGTGTGATATATCAGTATATTTTACTCTACATCATCAATAGAATCAAAAGCTTTAGATTTGAAAAAAGTAGGCAAAACACCAATCAAAAGGAGAAAGAAATTTATGTAGAGACTGGTCTGGAGAGATATCGATTTCCTCTTACCCCATTGAGAAGCCAGCAAAATACTTGGTTATCTATATTTCATAGTATTTGGCTATGCAATTCTGAAAGAGTTTCGAAATCCATTAATAGTTTCGACTCTTTTATTCTATCCAGCAGATTGATGTAAGTCCTCCTCTTTGGGAAATATTGTTAAGTTGAGTCGAGTTGAGTTGTTGTAAATCAATTTCGAATAAAAAATCTACAGAGATATTAGTAGTATTCAGTGACATCGAAGACTAATCACTAGCATGACAGAACAAACTAAATATGGAGAAATTCTTGGATGAAAATACAAAAGTAAATCATTTTTGAGTCGTTTAAAGTAATTTAAAGTGATTTCGCCTGAGTGATATACTCTAGAATATTGATCAAGTGATCCTATTTTACTTCAAATGCTAAGACTAAGTATTTGCAGCTAGTAGCAATATCATTATGAATTGTAGTATTTTCGATTTCGTATTTATTTAAGTAGATTTTACCCGGCATATAGCATTATTGGAACCTGGATTATATTATAAATATGAATAATTTTTTGAATTCAATTTTATACATATAAATGGTAAATGACCGAAACATGCTGAATATAAACAAGTAAAGTTAGTGTGTAATAATTATGCCTTGAAAATCTGATTACATAGACCGCTAATCAGTAATTGGTTATCTTATATCAGAGCTGAACAATGAAAGCCACAATAGAAACATTTTAACGGTATTTATTATTTTGTAGAAATCGTAAATAAGATATTCCTTTTGAGAAGGAGAGAGAGAGATAAATAGCTAACTTAATATATACTTTAAGAAATCGGTTCTTAACTTGGTGATAAAACAATCACATTGACATTCTTAGCTCCCTTATTTGTAGAATCAACTAGGGGAGAAAGTGTATCTTTTTAGACATAATAAATATGTCTTTGAACTCTCACTTCGTTGCTAAATTTAAATGCCATACCCTTTTTCAATTTTAAGCTTCATATAGTTACGATCGCTAACTTGAAGGTGTTGGTCTATGTCATTCTATTCTTCTGCGAATCCTATTAGATATCAGGGCAGCATTCTTTATTAGTAGCCCACAAACAATAAAGAATTTTAGTTTAGTTTGCAATGAGACAAAGGGGTGTCAAAACTTTTTGCTTAATCTGTAATTTGTTGATTCCTTCAAAACAATAATCCGAAATTTTTTTTCCCTATTTTATGCTGACAGAAAATTTTCTATTAAAATATGTGCTTGTTAAGCATTTTGATTCAATCAGGTCTGTAAACTTTCCTTGATCTTTGTTAATATATGGGTAACAAGGCAATTGCATCTTAACTACATTCAATAGTGTAAAACAAACAGTAAATAATATTTAAAGGTGGCAGAGTTGCGATGCTGAAAATGTCAGGCGAGCGAAGTTCGCTAATCAGTGAGGTCAAATGCTCGATCTCAAAACTATGACAAGATAAAAATTGCCCCCATAAATTTGCGTATCTAATATTTTAATCTATGAGTTTAAGTAACAAACATTAAAGGTTAATTCAGTCCTCGAAGAGCCTGGCAATCATCGCTAATTAGCAGCAAATCTGATGGCATCGAGTGAATACATCTTTTTTTTTTAAAAATTTTTTTATGAAAAGCAATATTCCTTGATATTTCAATAAAATTTAAAATTGATTCATGCTTGAAATTAAGAAATCTTCTAAAACTATTTCGAAGATTTATGAGTTTTTTGCCCATTTTAAGTAGGGAACACATAGCGATATGTTCTGGGTGAAATCACTAAAAGTCAATGAAATAGTCTGCCTTTGACGAGATAATTAATGAGCAATTACACCTACCACTAAGAAGTGCTGCTATAAGAATCCAATCGAATGACTTAGATCCATATTCAAAATCGTTAAAATTTATCAAACTATTTAATTAGAAAATCACTGATTTTTAAAAAAGGTACTTTGAGTTTAGTAATTGCTGACAGTGAAATCCTGAATAAATTTTCTGTTTGCTTTTCAAAATCAGATTTAAACGTTCTCGATCACCACTCACAGACGTGTGATCCACAATTTTCCTTTTCACGTTCATGAATTTCCATTTAAAGAAACAAGCTATAAATTATTAAATACTCTCGTGCCTTAAACTTGTTTCACCATGAAAGATCACCAAAATGCATTCGTTCACTTTGCCATGAAATTCAACCAAGCAGCTACAAACTCTGCGACTCGATTGAATAGCTGGACTGAAAGAGCCATTCTGCTATTCTATCATCTGCAAAGAGTTGCAGTGATTTTGGCTTCTTCGACAATTACTATGATTCCTCAGACGAAACTATATGGAACTTTTGGGCGCACTCTAAAATTACTCCAAATTGGGTTTTGGACAGAAATAACTCCGATTTCTTATACTGATTTTGTTGCAATTTTCTTTGCCATAATGATGATTGAGATTGCAGTCATTTCAAGTTTCTTATACTTTGTATGGAAGAAAAAACCTATTCCTGCTTTGTTGGAGACGGCAATAATCTACCAAGTTTTTATAATGAACCGATACCTAATCTATATTCCACTATACCAAAGCAGTTATTACATAATTTTCAACGCGAAATCGGAGACAGTATTCTACGCCCTTTCAATCTTTAATCTGACGAGTATGACGATTATCAAAGTTTTCTTCGCCATATTTTCATATCGACCAGCATACTCAACTCCTAAATTCCTGGCTCAATATCGGACCAAAGAAGCGAACGAGATGTTTGGGCTTTTGATCACTCTTGGGATCCGAATGTCAAATTATAATACAGCTTCGGTGACACCAGCTTGTCTGCTGTTCGCGATGACCTGCACACATATAATCACCTTATTGTTCCACCCCACGTATTTAGTTTCGGCACTCAATCGCCTTGATTTATTTTGTCATGCCTTCACTTTTGGATTTACCTTGGTAATTATACTTCAAGCAACAGCTTACAATGGCTCAAAAATGGAATTTCCTTTCCTCTTGATAGCCTCCTTCCTTTATTGGCTCATGACCAACATCGATAGCTACCGTAAGGGAAAAATTTTCAGTTTATCCAATCAGAAGAAGACTCGCTCAATTCTGGTAATGAAATTTCTTCCTTACATCTATGAAGAATTCGCACAACTTGATAAAGCGAATGGCAAATTGATTGAAGCAATACAACCGCTACTTGCGCATAGGAGCGATAATGAGAATAATGAAGAAGAAGTTTTTTCCTCAGAAGAGTATTCATTGGAATCTGTCCCTCTGAAGCATAAAGCAAATAAAGCCTTCATAAATTTTATTTCTAAGAGTTATGAAGATTATTTCAAATCTCCTGAAGTATTCCGCTCAGGAGTCCAATCTATTATCCTTGCCTATCTGTTCTTCGTACGAACTGTACTTCAAGACAATCTCAAGGTTATATTTCTCATTTATGATTTCCGTCGAAAGCTGAAGGCAAAACGATTATCTTTTGGTTGGTTGCTCGGGATCCAAATCGCAATTCTTGAAGGATCTTGCTCTCAAGAATATTTTTCCTTGAAATCTGAGAACGCTCTTGATACGAGTCGAGTGTTCGTTATGCTGAAGCAATCTGATGAGCTCATTTCGAAGATGAGTTCCTGGACTCACCGCAAAATTGAATTTTTGGAGGAACTCAACGCTCCAGTGGTGAGTCTGCAAGTCATCAAAGACAAAGGAATTGAACTTGTCAAGGATAGCAAAGCTATTTTAAGTTATGTGAGACAAGAGAAAGACCTACTCAAATTCTCGACAATTAGCAATGCGATGAAAATTTTTTCTGAAGAAGTTTTGCAGGACCAAGATTACCTAACTTTTGATCTCAAAGCCATTAGTAATATGGTTTCTCATGCCTCAAAGCTGGACTTTGAATCTTTGGATACGTTTCAGATCATCGAAAAGCTTCAAAATAAACAGAAAAACCCAATTTTTATGTTCGCTACTGATGACTACTCAGGCAATGGTGGAGAAATCACTCATAATACCGAATACTTAATAAAAAAATTGGGCTATACTCAAGTCGAACTCAACCATTTATATTGGTCAGACATCCTAGTCGCAATTGAAGATAACAACAATTCTTCAGATATTAAAAGAAATCATGTTTCTCAAGCAATATTACGGAATCGTAATGGCGGATTCATTGCAATAAAATGCACAGTACATCTTGATATCATTGATGATGTGCCCTCTATTGTGCTCCTTGGTCAAGAAGAGCCTACTTATCATCAGAATTTTCTCTTAAGTAAACTCGACGGTACGATTGAGGGGACGAGCAAAAATTTCGCTGAAACGTTTCCCGAGTCCATAAAATTCAAAGACAGAAAGATTCAAGAAATTTTGAGGTTAAACTATTTGCAAGACGATCATTTGACTGATCAACACGGATCCACACCCATGAAAGGAAAACTCGCCTTGAGTAATGCATGCTCATCGAACTCATTTATGGATGCCATAGAAATAAACTTTCTCATAACTCGTTTGAGCAATGCCACTCCCTCAAAAGATGGCTATTACTTAATGAGTATCTATGAAAAATATATCTCGAACTTGTTTAAAAACAGAAATCCGCCTCAGGAAAATTATACTCGACTTTTTGTTTCTCAAATGGAGATAAAAACAGAAGCTTCGCTACTCAGGAGTCTTAAGACCCTAAATTTCGCCTATGTAGAAGACCTAGTCACCAAGAAAGACGATATGGAATTCAGATCTCCTAATGTTTTAATTGTCCCAGGAGACGAGCCCTATTTCGATAGAGTTCCAGTTCTACAAGAACCAGAATTGCGAACTTCAAAAATCGACACTAATCATCATGGATTCAATTTTTTATCAGATCAGGGAGCAAACTCACCCGCAAAGAGTCAGCTCGCCTCAAGAGGGCGGATTACACGGATTTCTCAAGAACCACTTGCTGATACCCAGAACAATTTCATCAGCATCAACAGTTTTGGTGAGGAAGAATCCAAAACATCTCCTCCCCATAAATCTGAAAAGTTTGCTGATGATGATGAGGAAGAAAAAGAAGAGCAACTCGAACGCAAGAGAAAACTTGAATTGTTCAAGAATCAAAGAGCATTCTCAGTAAGTAGCAGTGTCGACGGTGAAACAAAGCAAAAGAGAGCTTTGGAGCGTATCAAGCGAAAGTTGAAGAATCCTTCTGTGCCGCTAGAAATCCGATCTATGAAATTACTTCAAATTGTTTTGTTCATTGGCCTAATCGTGTATCTGGCCTTGGATTATATCGATCTCTCGAGAAGATACATCATTTTATCAGAACTCTCCGGTCTAACAGCCTTTCCATTAATTTTATTACGGGCCGTCTATGGTTATTTTCAAGTCCAGGAGCTCGTTTTTACATCATTACTACAGCTATGGTCTCCCGAAAATAGATTTGCTCACTTATTCAAAGTAACACCAGCGCTCACTGTCATATCATCCCATGAGTTCACCCAGAAATATTATCATTACGTTGTTCAAGAAAACATGCAAACCTACTACTCCGATTTCCGATACGACAATTATACAATAGATCTGAGTTTACCGGATACTCCTTATCTCAACAGAGCTGTTGATTTTCATGAAGCGTTAGTGGTATTGCGAGGTTATTGTTACACATTTTTCAAAGTACTCTTGGAGGGTAAGCTTATTCATGAGGGTGCTTTCAACTTTTTACGATCGCAGGGTTTGAAAGTTGACGAAATGTTGTGGACCCTTAGCGAGGATTTATTCAACAGAATGAACAAGCAATTCGATGAGGAAGTGATTTCGTTGCAACTGCGAGTTATGTTCGGCGGTGCTGTGGCTCTATTAGTTGGAATTAGCGTGTTTTACTCGTTTTATAAGCTGCATTACTACAGCGACCACCTTCTTTCCAAAACTGTTACAATTTCAGGATCAGAAGTACTTGACGAAATCAATCGACTTGAAAAAAAGGCGACAATAATGATAATGCATGGATCAGAGAATGGCCCTCATGAAAAGAAGAACTCATTGGGAGCAACCAAAAAGGGACTTTCCAAAGAATCCCCGAAAATGCATTCAATCTCAAAGAAGTACATCCCAATAAGAAAAGAATTCTTATCAAAGACAGTCTTCATAGTATTTTTGGTTGGACTTTACTTGATTCCTCCAATCGTTGGTTATTTTATAAAAGCAGATCCTGTCTCCCACTGTATTCCTCTGCTTAAGCAGTTTAAAATAATCGCTACGAACGCACAAAGTTCGATTGGGGATACTTGTCAGGTTCTGGAAGGGATTGCTTCTGCTGCGACGGGTGATGTAGATCAGGCATCTAATTACATTGATCAAACTCAGCCTTTATTAGAGAGATCACGAAGTCAATCTGCTGAACTTTCCGATTTCTTAAATAATCAAGAGGCTTTGGAAGAAAATGATTATGTATCGCCCAATTTAACGAATGCGATTGCTTCCTTGCGCAACAATAGTTATTGCGATCTCTTATCTTCGCTTTCAGGTGATAATTGCAGGGATACTACCAATGGTCTCTCATCTCTTGGGATTGCTGCAGTTAGACAGAAAATACTTGAATGGACACTCAATTTTCGAGGCCAACTTAAGAACTCAAATTTTGATCCGACAGTTGCTGCTGGCTTGACATTCGATCAAACCTTAGCAGATCTCGGGGCTCATGGGCGAATGATGAGCGTTGCCCTAGGCGCTGTAACGGATATCTACATTGAAAACTTTAAAGAAATCGCAACAGTTGCCAACTCCACATTAAAAATAACCCTAATTATGAGCCTTCTTTACTATGCATTATTACTTGCGGTTTTGGTTTTTCCAGTTATATTACTGGTTGAAAAGCAATACAGGGAAATAAAAGAAATCTACACGTTGCTTCCAACGCAAAGTTTGCTGGTGAATCCATATATCAAGAATATGCTGAAAGGCAAAGCTCTTCGGTAATATCAGCATTAATTCTGAGTTTGGATGAGGAAAACAAGGACACTCAGTTGCCTGATATATGCGTATTCGTCGATTATAATCTTCCCTGATTTGGAAAACTGAAAGTAGATGATTCATAAATAATTGCAATGTGTTGTCTATCTCTTTCCTTTTGAACTATTGTATAGAGCTTTGAACTTCATTTATTTCCTTGTGGCTATTTTCCTCACCTCATAAAAAATCCTTTAACTAGTTTATTTCATCAATTACTTGATATGGTATTTCTTTAGAGATGGTTAATTGATATTGAGCTACAGGTACTAATTGGTTAAGACTACATGTGTTAGTGCCTTCTCACTACTGTTGACTTTTTAAATCATGTGTATGAAAAATCTTATTACAGGCAACTCTTTTGTTACTTAACTTTAATTTTCAAAATCACGATTTGACGCTTATCTAATTCTCATATTAACGACCAAAAAAATACTCTTTCTGTTTTGACGTGTCTGCGGATTTCATTAAACTTCTTAGAATTGCGTTCTTAATGATTTTCTACAGATGCCCACAAGCAACTCTAATGTGTGTATATATATTGTGCACTGACTTTCTAATATTTAGAATTGGATCGAAGCTATGAGAAATATGAAATGTCTAATAATTCTCAAGATTAATTTCAGCTTGAGGCCATCTTGATTTTACCGCACTTTCTCCCATGCCTCCGATAGAGTTGTCGCCTAAGTCAAGAGTGTCAAGGTTAGTCCAAGTGGTATTCCTGCTGAGTGCAATCGCTCCCTCGTCACTGATAGAATTATCTCTTAGGTTAAGAGTGGTAAGGTTTATTCAAGTGGTATTCTTGCTGAGTGCATTTGCTCCCTCTGCACCGATAGAGTTGTCTCTTAAATCAAGAGTGGTCAGGTTGGTCCAGGTGGAGTTCTCGCTGATTGCACTCGCTCCCTTTGCACCGATAGAGTTGTATCTTAAATTGAGAGAGGCAAGGTTGGTCCAGGTGACGTTCTGACTGAGTGCATTTGCTCCTTCATCACCAATTGAGTTGTCACATAAGTTAAGAGTGGTAAGGTTGGTCCAAGTAGTATTCTCGCTCAGTGCAATTACTCCCTCTGCACCGATAGAGTTGTTTTTTAAGACAAGAGTGGTAAGGTTGGTCCAGGTGGAGTTCTTGCTGATTGCAATTGCTCCCTCTGCATTGATAGAGTTACCTGATAAATCGAGAGTGGTAAGGTTTATCCAAGTGGTATTCTTGCTGAGTGCAATCGCTCCCTCTGCACCGATAGAGGTGTATGATAAGTCGAGAGTGGTGAGATTGGCCCAGGAAGTGTTCTTACTCAGTGCAATTGCTCCCTCTGCACCAATCTCGTTAGTATGTAAACAAAGAGTTGTAAGTTTGGTCCAAGTAGTATTTTTGCTGAGTGCAATTGCTCCCTCTACACCGATCTCGTTGTTTTGCAACTCAAGACTGATAAGGTTAGTCCAGGTGGTGTTCTTGCTGATTGCAATTGCCATCTTTACACCGAGCTCCTGATGTTGGAAATCAAGCTCAGTAAGAGATTCTCCTTGCTTAAAATATGGATTAAGATAATTGAATAAATCTGATCCGATTTCCTCTTCATTCAACAAATCATGTTCAACTGCTTGTACGACAACTTGTTTCTCTTCTTCTTCTGGGTTGCTCATCAATTGCTGATTCTTCACGGTAGCTTGAATGAGGTCTTTGCAGTTCCTTTCTGATTAATTTGGTTTATTAAAGATTGACCTTAGATTGAGATGTAATCCTTCCACCTATACATTTAATATGAATCCAAATTAACAGTTCTGATCAAAAACTAATCTTAGGGCTTTCGCAAATAGCGGGTTCTAAAATTAGTTTTAGGCAAAGTTCACTTCAGTACCAAGAAAGTATATACATAATACCAAATGACTTATTTTCCTATCTCAAGAGAAAGGCGGTTCATTAGGCTTTTTTCAAAGCCCTTTGTCCCATCTATTTTATAAAAAGTAACGAACCGTTATAAAAAAAAAAGGAAATAAAATCGATTCTAATTTAGGTAATGTTGAAATTAGTGTGGGTGTTTGAATGACTTTTATTTTGCTCGAGATTGCCAATAATTCGACTTTCGATAGGCGGTTATGAGAATTTGAGTAATACTTTCTTAATTTTTCCTATGGATGCATTCTCAGTCAAAGATTGCGAAACCGATATTTTCTCGTGTGATATCTCTTCGGAATTCGAACATAATCATTATATATTCGAGACAAATTTTTCGAATTCCTCTGCAGTAAGCCTCTAATTCCATGTTATATACTCTGGATCGTTACTAGAAACCTGGCTTATCACCTAATATGACAGGGCTTCGAGAACACCGATGCCGATGAGTAAGATATTATTGTGAAATTTATAAGTATTGAAGAAAAAAATCGCAGAATATACGTTACATCTATTTAATTTACTCGCTAACAAATAATGACTACAATCGAATGAAGTATCAATTCTCTCCTTTTGAGATATTCACAGATAAATGAGTTTTAGCATTGCGCATCCTGGCTCGTGTGGTACCCAGCATAGCTGCATTTTGAGTTCGGAAAGCAGATAATGTCGGGAGTTTGCTGAGCGCAGAACATTGCGAGGGCTTTGTTTGAAGGGTATCGTAACTAAGCAGCCGAACGTAGGACACTAGAAGTAGTTGGTGCTGTAGGCTCTGAGAGAGTCACTCTGCAACGAAGTTATAATATGACTGTGAAGGCGATCTTCACAGAACAAGTAGGAATTGTGTCAAATAAGAAGCGTCAGTAAGTCTTCGCAGATAGGACAAATTTTTTTCGGGATTATATAATTTCTCCTGTAATTTGTTGTGTGAAGGTCCGGGATCAAGGATTTTTTTGAGTCGTTTCGGGAAGATGCTGCTCTAGGTACTTTCAATTGAAAATTGGACCAGCCATGTCATTTCGTTTGACATTTTGTTTAAATCTTGATCATTGGTGTATCTGATAAAGTTTTGCATTCCGAATTATTGAACGAATTTCACAAGTTTCGATTTATCTCCCAATAGAATTATTTGTCTGCTGACCATTTCAATTGCGAATTTTAAAGCTTCGAGGCCAAAGTTTATCTCTTCTGCATTTTGGATATGACAGATTGATAGCTGAGAGATAAGGTGGTTCTATGATCTATACTTCGATATCTAACTTAGATAGCTTTTTATCCAAATCGTTTTTTGCATCTCTTCTTTCTGATTTCAAAAACTTCGTTTTTTTTCTTTCAGACTGAGATCGAGTAGGAGCTGTGTATGATGAAGAATTACTTTTGCTTTAGACTGTGATGATTCTGTTTTTGTTGCAAGTCTGAAAGAGCTACTATGAATGAATCAAACGAATAATTTTATTAAATGTTCGCTGATTTCCTTCTGATTCAGTACTATCATATTGCTGAAAAAGTCTGATTCTATTAAAATTGTTAGAAATTTCAGCACTATTGACTAAATTGTGAGAAGCAATATCCTGAGAATAGGAGAATGTAGCTAAATCAGATCACGTGCCATTGGATGCTCGTTTGAGTCATAATATGAGGTTATAAAGCATAAATTTGTCCATTTGTGTAATAACAAGTACCAATCCTTATTAGAATCTTATTAGAACCATGTATATAGCTTGCTGACATTGCATCATCATGAGGAAATCAATGTACAATCACCAAAGTTTGTATAGGCTGAATGTTGAATATTTTATATCAACTTCCTGATAATTACACCGTCTGAAGATGCTGTCATTTTCATAAATTATTCTAATTCCGATCTCTTCTTATGTTAGAATTGATAACGACATAAAGTTTCTCGAGGGAGTACTGAAAAATAATATCCATTCTGTTCAGAACTTACCAGAACATTTCTCCAGCTCAATTCAAGTTAAGGCACTAAAGACTACTGAACGGTGCAAAAATTAAAATTTTTTCAGCTTTAATACAAAACAATAGCTACCTACTGAAATCGTCGTAAATTACCAAATTTATTTCGGTACGTAAAAAATTTCAGCGTCGAGCTTTCAATAAAAATTTGCAGTGTCTGTATCAATATATATAGATGCTCAAATCATTTAGTAATCATAAAAATAAAATTCACTTTATT
>ENA-UOTZ01000204-UOTZ01000204.1-compost-metagenome-genome-assembly--contig:-NODE-204-length-50201-cov-17.226079_pt1 | contig 50201 bp, 26 predicted proteins | sample MGYA00238144_ERZ746983 | MGnify/ENA primary metagenome ERZ746983 (study PRJEB28759, sample SAMN06268863) | compost metagenome | isolation source: single cell | place: USA: California, Emeryville, Joint...
CTCTTCGAGATTGGTCCAAGTGGTGTTATTTCCGATTGCTTCACATCCCTTGTCACCAATCTTGTTATTTCCCAAACCAAGTTTGTTGAGATTTTTCCAAGTGGTATTACTTCCTATCATCACCGCGCCTTTATCTCCTATCTCATTTGTGCTCAGATCAAGTACTTCGAGATTGGTCCAAGTGGTGTTATTTCCGATTGCTTCACATCCCTTGTCACCAATCTTGTTAGTATGCAATACAAGTTTGTTGAGATTTTTCCAAGTGGTATTACTTCCTATCATCACCGCGCCTTTATCTCCTATCTCATTTGCATACAACGAGAGCTCTTCGAGATTGGTCCAAGTGGTGTTATTTCCGATTGCTTCACATCCCTTGTCACCAATCTTGTTATTTCCCAAACTAAGTTTTTTGAGATTTTTCCAAATGGTATTACTTCCTATCATCACCGCGCCTTTATCTCCTATCTCATTCTCATGCAACCAGAGCTCTTCGAGATTGGTCCAAGTGGTGTTATTTCCGATTGCTATTCCATCAAATTCACTCAATTTTCTCTCCGCTAAAGATATCATCGTCATATCTTCTGGATCAACTCTGTGAATCAGTTTTCTAACTTCTTCTTTTAATTCCTTTTCCTTTATCACTACCTCATCGGATAGTTTAATTTCTTCGGGATATGTTCCCAATGTTTCCTCACTAAGAATAACAACATTTTTCTTTCTTGTTGACTGAACTTCTTCATTCTGTTGCTGAGATTCTTTCTTTTCCTTATCTGCATTTCTTTTTTTTACCTTGCTCAGAAGTCTCGTAATAAATTCTTTTCGTCTTTCCAAAGGCTCTTGCTTAAGGGATATCTTAATGATCTGGATGACCTCATCGAATCGGGATCGTTCTTCCATAGTCAATTGTTGCTGTTGCATGAGCTCCATCACCAGTTCCATTATTCCATTCAAGTTAAGATCATACAGCTTTTGAATTTTCGCACTTCGAAGTACTTTCCATACTTCTTGTTCAATCCCAAGCATTTCCAGTGAAGTTAATCCCATTCCATATATCTCTTCAGCTGTATCTTGTTGTAATGCCAAACCGTTTAAAATTTCTGGAGCAGCATATTCATTCCGAAGTTCTTTTATCTCATTTTGCAACCTGACAATTCTCTTGGGTATCTGCAGATCGCTTAAACTTACCATAGATTGATTATTTAAGTCGATTCGAGCTCCAGACATCCAATTTGTGAGATAATACTCCATTCTTTCTGTACCATTTTCGCTTATTAAAACTTCATTAGTCATTGCGTAAATACTCTCGGGGCGAATTTCAATATTTGAGATTGCGAACCTCATATTGATAAACTTAATATGGTTATACACGTCTTCGATCATTTTTTCTATGTCAAATGGACTCTTTGGGGCTCCTTGGTTTCGATCCATCAATTTTTTTATCGACTGGGTTTCTTTCATAACGAATGCAATTTTATCGCCTTCGACAGCAAAACTCTTGAAATCAATGATGAATGGATTCAAATAGTTGCTTTGGTGTTGAACGTGCTCGGATTCTTGAAATGTTGATTGATTTTGTCCATTAAATTCTCCAAACCTAGCACAAAGAGAAAATAACTCCTGTAAGTAGAGGGTTAATGCAAGGTCTCGATTGGATTTGTAGACTTCTGAATGTTGGTTGAATAGCAAGATTGTATGAGGTTGATCACTGCCAGCGCGGGTGGCGCTATAAACGATACGACTCGAGAAACTCAAAAACTGGTTTTCAGTTTCTTGGGTAAAATTTTGAAAAGTATCTCTGATACTTTTAGGAAAAGGACTCTCTTTTGCTTTTTCTATTTGAAGCATTTATTCAGATATCAATATGATAATAAATTTGAGTTTGACGAGATTAAATAGCCAGTCGATTGGAACTTGAGGCATAAATCTAATTAAGCTTACCTGTTTAATTAAACGATTTATCTAAGAGGGCTGGTCGATTTCATTTAATTATTCTTCAAGAGTAAAGAATTTATTAGAAGCTTAACTTTTTATAAAGCATATATCAGGAAGAAATTTGAGTAATAAATTTTGAGGAGATTTGAAATAAAGGAAATGAATTAACTTGTTTGGACAAAACTATGCAACTCCTTCCATTTAACAATCATTTTCAAAATTTGATAGAAGGGTTCAGTTCTGTTGTTGCAAACTTTAAAATAGGTAGCCGCGGTTTATCTCTAGAAAGAAATTCGTTTTGAAGCATCCACAATTCACGAATTTTTTTCATTCTAGGCAAGAACGATTTGCAGATTTATAATCATTCTTGGTTTGGATTTATCTCAATTCATTACTGTATTTCTTAGTATTGAAAACTTAATTATCTAAATAAGGACTTTGGCTAAGCCAGTAACTTAATTTATTAATTTTTCGGAACTATTTGGAGCTTTTGGAATTAATTAATCGAACTCGAATCGAGAATCAGATAGCACCCTTAAAGGCATTAGCAAGAAAATTTATTTACATTACCAGAGTTAGCAGCGACCTAAGCAAGATCAGCAAAATGGTACATCTATGAAGAGATAGCTTCACTATGGCATTGACTGAAATTTATGGAAAAGCTTTTAGCGCTTTAGAATCAATAGAGTTGGCAACAAGCAATTAATCGCAAAGAGTAGATAACTCTGATTTTCTCAATCTTTTGCCTCAGAATTTGTGTGAATGTATTGAATATTGTTAGATACCAAGTTTGAAACAAGAGTTTTGACTAAAAAGATATCCATGTTGCACAAAACAAGCGTATTTGTGCTGTCTCATTACCCTAAATACAAACTTTTGAGGCAATCCGAAAATTATGTGCCTAAGCGACAAAGCGAGGTAGAGCTCAAGCGTGAGAAGGATAAAGAGCCCTGCGTCAATTTTCACAAACTCTCCACTACTTATCAATATTATTCCGAACTGCTAATTCTATACAATGATGAAGAATAGGAGAAAAGTTAGGTCTTCCCTTCAAATATAAACAAAAAGTTTCTCTTCCTGAAATCGATATGATTCGGGAGTTTTTTATGAAAGAACAATTTTGTACACAACAAGAATATTACAAGAACCAGTAAATTTTATAAAACTGCCTTTAGCATCCTCATGAAAAGTATAGGAAGAATAACGTTATCAACCTGCTTCGTATACGCTTCTAACCAACTGATTATAAAGAAAACTGATCCGACCTATCAGTAGAATAATTTAACCACTTTCTCTTATGAAATAAACTAATACCTTCATTCTGAAGTCATTATCAATTCTCGTATCCTTGAACATATACCCTTTTATTTTAAACGCCACGATTGCCATCCCAAAGAAACCTGCCAGCAGTCCTTCTAGCGTTTTCGTTCCAATAATCTTAAATTTGCCAATCGAGCTTCCGACGATAGCTGCCTAAAATCCATGAAAATAGCTCAATATCCCAGTTGCAAAAAAATTTTTTACTAGTGAGTCTTCTAATCCCATTACAAGCAGTCCTGAAATCTGAACTAAAAACGACGACAGCCCTTGGGGCCATGAGCTGTAGTTCATCAAAAATGGATGTGCGCAAGCGAATAGCAGGTAGATATGCGTCACGACAAGTTCTTTGGAGTCCCTTTCATCGAGATATCTAATTAAGGAAGGTAATAATTAGCGAAAAAATCAATAGGTTATTACGTTGTTATAAACTTATGGTATTTATACACATAAGGATTATGAGCAAAGAGCAGACTGCGCATCATCTCCAATGCCAAGAAAACGTATAATGCTCCTGAAAAAGCGAGCCTTTGCATCTTAGGCTAGAGAAAATTATATTTATTGAGTGCAAGAGAAAGATTTTGCTTACAGCGTAGGTTATCCCGATGATAAACATTCCAAATGCAAGGAAGTGGAAAAGCTTGCGAATAATGATCAATTTCATCACTAATTATTGTCATGATGTGAAACAGTTGAAATTTTCAAGAAATTACTGTTGAAGGTCTTCAAGAAGTGGATTAGCGTCAAACTTATGATGATACTGGCAACATAGTAAATGCATATGTTTATGGCATATGGTTCTGAAAATGCCTCGAGAAGGACATCAAACTGCGAAATAGAGAGGTTAGCTGATATGATTGTATTAGGTCTGGTACAAGTTCGAGTTTTAATTTGAGCAGAATGACCAAAACAGAGCCTGACATGCCGAGGAAGAAGGCTTGTATGGTGTTCAAAGCCAATTTGGAACTTATGATGAAAATCACCGCAATTAGCACCGGTTGCAGCAGCTAACAGCACCATTAGTGATTCAATAGGGGTTAATTTGTACTAGATAGAAGCATGTCTCATCGTAGAGGGTGTTTGCCGCATAGTACTGAGCAACATAATCTCCAGCGACTTGAGAAATAAACGCAGCTTCACATAAAGTGAATTTTCTATTCGAAAAGCAGGTTTTGAAAAATCGATGAGCAAGACTGATTACCCAGGGAGTTTGGCAAGAAGCAGATAGAAAACGCCCATAATCATGGCGAATTCAGCAAAATAATCCTGAGAAACAGCAGCGCCTTGGAAAAGTAACAGTTGAATGGCTAAATTCAATATGCTAGTTATAACCATCCAGACGAAATTCCTAGGAAAGATAAGAATGAATGAAAATGGGTTAAGGGGCCAGTAATTACAATGAAGAGATGCCTGTTCCTTTGCGGAAGCTCCCGGGAAATTTGAGGTAGATTGCAATGAACTGAATAATGTTGCAAATTGCGGTAATTCTGCTGATGCGGTTTTCTGAGCCTGTGATTGAACCTGTCAGCGAGGCGAGGTAGAGAGCTCGTTCGAGCAAGTATTCTAAAAACCCTTGGTTGGCTAGAGTCGAGAGAATGATAGAGAGCATCCAAGGCTCTTTCAAATCGAGGCTTAAAAATTAATTTAGATTTGCTGTTTTCTTCGTGAAACAAAATAAACCTTACCTTAGAATTTTCTTTCCTATGAACAACTCATTATGGAAATTCAAGAAGAAAATAAAGACCTTTAAAAGATAAAATGAATGAAACAATCTTTCATTTTAGCCTGACCAAATCTAACTAAAAATCATAAATAAGACTTTAGCTTAATGAGGTAGAAATCATGAAAATTACTACCATGTTGTAATGATTTTCTTAAAATCCATACAGTAGAAACACTTATTATGCTGTTGAGGCTAGAAATTATAGCCCGCTTTAAATCAATGCAATTACCAATGCAAAAATAAAATTCAAGAACTAAAAAGGGCGACTTTTCTCAACTAATGCTGTATAAACACTTTTACACTCACCAATAAGCTCACCTCAACGCATTCTTAATAAAATACAATGTCTCTTGCAATTACCAATCTCAAATTTTTCATGCTTTGGTTTCTTCTTTAGGTTGAACCGCTTCTTCTTGTTTCGCTTCCTCTTTCGGCTCCTGTTTAGGCTCATCATTTTTCGGTTCTTCTTTTTTTGGTTCTTCCTTTGTTGGCTCTTCTTTTGTCGACTTTTTCAAACTTCGAACTCTAATAAAATCGACTTCAGTACTTCCCATATCTTGTAACAATCAAGGTTAAGGATTTATCAAGACAATATAATGCATCAGCTACCTTGCTTATGAAATTTATACGTCTTAGGCAACTTAAAATCAAACGTCAGCATCACTTCAAACTCCGCTTCCCAGGCCTTGCACTGTTTTTTAATAAACTATCAGCAGCAATAATTGTAATCAGAAAGCGCTTAATGAAAAAAAGAGTTACCTCTCGTGTGCTTGTTTTATGAATCGAATACACGTTCCCTTCGCAAATCTAATAGATTTTTTAATTGAGTCCCCTTTCCAAACGAAAAAAAGCCATACCTCTAATGCTTTCTGCAAAAAGAGCATATCAACTCCTTCTTTTTTAGTCCCAAAAGGTGGATTCATTATCACAGTGTCAACTTTCTTATCCACTTTGATTGCGTTTATTTCCGCATTGACCAACGTCACTTGATCTTCTAATTCAAACTCTTCGACATTTTTCTTAGCAATCTCAAGTGCTGATGTGTCTAAATCAAAAGCGATAACTTCCTCAGCTCCGAAGATCGCCGCCCCGATGGAGAAGATTCCTGTTCCGCAACCAAGATCAGCAATTCGCTTTCCTTCAATATCATCATAAGTCTTTAGCAAAGGTGATAAATGCACAGAATTAAATGACAAAAAAGAGTACATCTCGAACGAGAATCAAGAGTTCTGCAGCTACCCGTGGTGGAGTTTGGTACTGCTCTAAATCTGCTTTCGGTTTGGCGAACGTTTCGACCTGTTGTAAGTAGCTTTCTGCGCTTTTCACTTTTAGCTTTTTCATTTTTTATCGGGTAGTTTAAGGATTTCTTGAAGGAACCAATAAACTAACAAATTTCCGTGTACTTTTTCTGATCTTTTAATCTAAAGCTGTACCTTAATCATCTAATATTCAGTTCTATAATCTCATAACCCCCTTGGGATACGCATGTTGATAAGTCTGCACAGACCTTTGAGGAAGCACCACCCGTAATCCATCATCAATCAATATGTAATAAACCCATGTGAACCTCTCAGATAGTCGAAAATCTTCTTCATTTAAGCGCAAAACCTCGTTTTCTGAAGGCATGGAGCTCTGAGAAACAATTAAAGAAATATTATGATTTGACTGCATTTAGTGAGTGATTAAATTATAAGAGTTCAACTAACTAGTAAGGTAAGAAAAGCTTTCTATGGAGCTCTGTGGTAGTATTTCATAACATTAAAGTGGTAATCTAAAGTGATAGATACAAAGTAACGTGCTCACATGCTTTTAACACAAATTCTATATCAAACTAAAGGAGAAGTTTTCAGGTCGTTATCTGAGCTCTCTTGGTCAGTTCAACTCCTTATTCATTCACTTCCATTGCATTTCTCTTTCAGCCAAGCACCTCAGCGCTGAGTTCTTCAATTCTCATATTGATCAGCGACCTTAAATCGTTCATCTTCTCTATGTATCTCACCCTCGACTCATCTGGAGAACTGCTGGATTCAAAGCTATACACATCCAGCAGCGGCGTCACAGCTTTCACATTCTCTGCGATCGCCAGCAGTTTCGGAAGGTATTCAAACTCGAACACCAGCTTCCCATCGTAGTACTCTTCGAATTTATCCATCATGTCTTTTAGCGGATCCGACGCCGTTTCCGCTTTTTCGTTCTTGGCAAGGCCCAGCGTGAATGTATGCTGGTTCTGGATCATAATTATATCACAGATAAAGAGACATGTCTTGTAATTTTCCAAACTCTGAGGCTTTTTCGATTTCTCGGATACGAACTCGTCTAATGCTGTCGACTCGCCTATAGAATTTCGATTAAAACGACATGATAAAATTCAATAATTACTTAAAGCAAGCATGAGATTTTGCAAGAGTTGTTCACAGGTATAGTCCCTATATTTTTCAACGGAAATGCCTTCTTTCTCTCTCTTTATCATTTCGAAATATTGACAATATTTTGAGCGCAAAACGCTGTGCAAGTCGACTAACTCCTCTCGATTTGGAAGCAGATTCTTGAAAATTAAACTGTTGGACATTATTATATTCGAAAGTTTTGCTATATCTATGCTGAGGAGCAGATTGCCGGTCTTCTCGCTTTTTAGAATTACTTTCGCAGTGAGATAGTCTTTTATAACGCCGAGGATGCGTGAGAGAAGAGCGATTTGCAGGATTTTCGGGTTGGAAGTTTCTTCAAGAGTCGCGTAAATCGCCTCGAACGCCTCAAATTTCTGAAGAATGTCGTTGCAGCGCTGTTTTAATAGCATGTACGTTTTCGCAAGAGTCACAGCGCCGAAAAGCTCATTCCATTTGCGGTTTTCTCTTTCAAATTCATTCATTTGATGCTTTTCCTGCGGTTTCTCTTGCACCTCTGGCCGAGTTCGAATTTCCTCAACTTTCGAGTCGTTTCTATTCAACTCCGGCATGCTTGGTCGGTTCTGTTGGGCTTCTTGCTCTTTACTGATTATAGCGCCGCCGCCACTGTTTTTCCGCAGCTCAGATCGACTTTTGTGAGCATTGAGAATACGCTTCTGATCATAAGCGCTTTTCAGGAACGCCGATGCGTCTAGATCTGATGGAAGTTGCGTGTTCGGGGCTTTTGGCTCGAATGCCCCGGTGACCCAGGGATGTTCAAATAATGCTTGGAAGCTAATTCGCTTCGATGTGTCTAGCGTAAGCATCGAATTTATCAACTCTTTCGCGCAATCAGAGATAGTAATGTCTTTTGGGAACTGCACAGTGCTGGTTGAGCTAATCACCTTTTTGAGTTCTTCAAGAGTAGGGATTTTGGGTTCGAAAGGGAATCTTCCCGTCAATATCTGATAAATGATGACTCCGAGGGACCAAATGTCGCATTTATCATCGTACGGCTTCCTTTCTAAGATTTCTGGTGCCATTGTGAGAGGCGTTCCTAAGAAAGACTCCAAGAGGAGGTTGGGTCCTTCAACGAAGCGAGCGAAGCCGAAATCAGCTATTTTAACGACGAAATCCTGAGCTACGAGCAAATTGGCGAGCTTTAGGTCCCTGTGGACGATGCATTGGTCCTTCATCGCTTTGATGCCTGAAAAAATTTGCTGGCATATTTTCTGTGCTTCAAATTCTGGCATCCGCTTGTCAGGAAAATTATCTTTGATAAACGATTGTAGGTCGCCGTGGCGACAAAATTCAAAAATTAGGTAGTAGTTGTTCTGTGTCCGTTGAAAATCAAGAAGTCTGACTATGTGTGGATGCTGTAGTTTGTACAAAATCCTTACTTCTTTGTCTATGAGTTCATAAGCTATGTTAGGTGAGTTTCTTGCGATCATTTTTATGGCCACTTCCTGCTTTGTGGACTGGTGGTGTCCTTTAAATACCGTGGCGAATGAGCCAGAGCCGATTTGCTTCTCAAAAATGTAGTTTCCGATGCGTTTTTGAGTTTGCATGAATGATGTCTCGACTTATTAACAATTAAAAATTCGGTGTTTATGTTCGTATAAGACCGATAGAAGATTAGTTTATTCCATCAAAATATTCAAAAGGGTTTATTTCTGTTCTAAAACACGCAGACGATCTCTGAAACCTATGACTCAGTAAATTGCATTAGAAAATTCATGGACTCTCTCTCTCAGTTTTGTCGACTTATCTTTGATTATTCGAAAGAAAATCAACCCAAATCTCGAACAAATATGAAGGGGAAAAGAATGATACACCTGCACCTCTTTTTCTCCTATGATTCAATCATTAATCTGCCGCTTAGGGGTAATAAAGCATAAATTTCATGACAAATGTAGTGAGGATTGATGAAACTTAACTGGATGAAATTCTTAAAAACTAGCCTGTGTTCTTCTGGAATACATTAAATCGAATTCTAACCAGCTTTGGAAAGCGCTTTGCGAAAAAGGCGGGTAATTAAAAATTCTCAGTAATTTTCAGTCATTTCAGCAAGTATCGATCCACATATTTCAGAATGAATTAGCTGTGCGTTAGCCTTTTTAAAAACTGATTAGAAAATATGAGAAAATACAACAGAATTTAATTCTTGCTGGTCATCCTCATTCAAAACGAAGCTTGGCTAGATTACTATTATAACACTGTTTTGGGTCTTCAATTTGATAAGATCACTCCAATTGAATCTTAATTATGAGAATTCTGATTTGATATAATGTGGATCCTCATTTCCAAGGAGAAACTTTCCTATCATCATCACTTAGGATAGGCCAAAGCCACCATCGAATTCAATATTAAGTATCAAACTCAAATTCTGCCTCAGAAGATTCGCTGATGGGTATATTGGAATTACCAATCGATTAAAACACGTGTGCGCTTGAATTCTTTCTTGGGTCCTCTTTTCATACTTCACGCTCTCAATACAGAATTTTGCGAATACGCCTCGATTGCTCTCTAAGGCTCTATTATCGAAACGACAAGAATTAATTTCTGAAACTTAATTTTCAGTACCTAAACCCTTCGATCGGCGTCCTTGTAGAGCCTGTAGCGAAATGCAGAATCTTTCTCAGCTGCTGCTGATCATAGGAGTAAAGCTCCTTCCAAAACCACCGAATAACTTTATGGTCAGGACTATAAGCGCCTTGGTAAGTAGTATTGGCCTCCCAATCTTCTAAATCGATGAATGGCACGCCGGCTATCATCATATCAAGCTCTTTCGTATTAAAATATAAAAGATCTTTCGGCACCACCTTCGTCAATATTATACTAAGTTAGACGTATAAAGGTTACTGTCATAAGCCCTTTTCTTAGCGCTTCGAGCTTTTTCGCAATTCTTTTTCTGCCATACCATTGAGTCCTTTAGTAATATAAAAATTCAATTAATCCTGCCTCTCGTTGATTTATCATCTCACATCAGTTCCACATATTGTCCTTTGTTCTTGTTAGTTATTTTTTTCAACTCGCCGCCTGCGCATAATTCGATAACCGGAGTATCTCGGCTTGGCACGACGAAAAATTCTTGAAAATCGTCGCTTATGTTGATTCCATTCTCTTTCAAGTATTTCAGAGAGTTGAACAGCTGAAAGTGTTTGTTAACATCGTTCAAATACAACTGACATTACTGGCGTGTCTAAGGTTTGAAGATCTTCAAGTTCGACCGGTAACCCAGCCAGATATCCAAGCAAGCAATCGTCAAAATGCATATCGATGACTATCCTCTCAAATAAAGCCTTGCCGATAACTTTCCCAATGAATGAATAAGCCTCAAGAATTTGGACAGAGTCTTTCAGATCTGGATTGATTGTATAAACCACGTCTGATGTAGCAGCCCGAACAAACAAATCTGACCGAAAATTCACCTTAATATCAGCACAAATGAGAGATTGCTATTACTGTTTGGCGGTTTTGTGGCTTCTTTGAATATGAGAGTCACCCATTCGCGAATAAGACCTCCGGCGTCATCGACCTTTTCATCGTTGGAAAAGATTATTTTTACTTCCTTTGAAAAAAGAGATAATTAAGGTTTCGCTGAAAAGCCAATGTAATACTTTGTATAAATTGCATTTTTTAATCGCATTCATCGAAGAATTGAACAAATCAGTTCGATCAATGGTAATTCTATCAGAGCCCGATACCCATGGAATTCGCTTCATCTCAAGCCCTGATCGAAAGAGATGCTTCCTCCTCTCAAAAGGGACTGTGCCTTTCATCAATCCTCCCATCTCATAGCTGGATCCTTGTCAATAATGAGCAATTGTTTCTTCATATGGAATTACCGGCTTTTTCTTTCGACCATACAATATTTTTGTTTTTGCTCTCCGTCTTTGACCAATAAAACTGCGCATCCGCTTTTACTGGGATGGAGTTTTCTACTCAAACTAACGAATGGTTGCTGAGAAGCAGTAATTACTGTTGATGATGAGCTTGCTTTCTTGGGGCACATATTCGTTTTGCTTTTTAGTAAGGAACAGATATTTGAGACACTTTCCAGAGTGTGTCGGACCCTACAACAATGAAACATGAGGACTTTAATGTAATTTTTCTCAATGAATACTTGGCAGCTAGGGCACCTTAACTCAGCTGATAATGCTGGAGAAGAGTTGTCGCGCGAGGCCCTCCTTCTGCAACGACATGTAATGACTTTAGAGGAGACGCTCCTGAGGGTATTGCCCATTAAATTTTTAAAGATACTATGAAATTCTGATAGGCAAATCAACTTCTTGATTCTTCAATAAATGCTGATTCAAGCAAATCAATTCAAGAAACTCATGAAATGTCTTTCCTTCCAAAGAGCCCCCCTCAACTTATTGCTAAGAAATTCGACATGCAGATGAATCTCATCGCGAAACTAACAATTTCTATTCGGAAAAATCTGAATAATGAGATTGTTACAATAACAATATTAAAACTTAAACTAATACATATGATCTGTAAAGTAGTTTGCATTTGATCACATTAACCATGAAAATGATTCCTTCGAGACTGTTTGATAGTAGTCAGAAAAGCTATCCCACCTACTCATTGTTATTTGGAGCAAACTTCTTGAATCGAGTTCTAAAAGGTCATGTTTATTCGTCCTTGTAGCTTGAAAAGATCATTATTCGCATTTTGATTTGGGACCTGGGATAGAGCTCAAATTTAAATAAAAGTTCCTCCGAATAAGACAATAGAATTAATTTACAAGATATGGTGACCACTGCCTCCGAAGACGTGAAAGAAAAACTCGCAGGTAAAAGATTGGCTTCCAATGAACTGTCTCTAACAAATAATCCATCAACTTGCGTTGAATAGAATTCAATAAGGTCATCGAAGGGAACATTATCAAGTATCTCTCCAACTGCAACGATCTCAGCTACTTAGACGAGTTCAAAGACTATTTGGATCAAAAAAGTCCCCTATTTCGAGTCATTGAAGATATTGCTAAAACTGGAGACTTAACTTTGTACGACTGGAAGTCAATAAAATATTACATTCAGTTAATGGCGAAAAAAGTCATGCATGAAGTGAATAAAGTTCATCCAGATTGCAAGAAAACTAAGGGAGAAACCTTTGAAGATCAACTCGAGAGTGTCATTATGTATTTTTCGGCCTTTGAAGATCAGTAAAGCTTAGCAGTAGGATTTATCCCTAACCAAATCGAAATTCGGTAGGCCTCCATTTACGCTTCAGAGGATTTGCGAGCTAATACGAAACCCAAATCCTAGTTATAAAAAGAGCTCAAGGAAATTGGTATATGCGTTTGAAAAGGTAATTATTTGATTGGGAACGACAGTGACATTAACTTCTTGTCGTTCAGATGGTGAATATAAGCCCAGTGCTTCCTTAGACCATAGATGTGATGGTAGTTAGGCAATTACTTGAAAAGTGAAAACAAAGAGACTAATCTGCGAGCATATCGACATAAAGAATAATGGTTGAGGAAGATGTTCTGAGTGCATACTGTATCAAGTGCTTATGAATTAACAAATCACTACTCTCTTCAAATTGATGGCAAATTGTGGCAATTGAATAGAATTCTCAAAATTTCGATTGATTTTGAATGTGGTTATGCAATTATAATAGTATTAAGGGGGAAGTAGGAGCGGTAGGTAAGAATCCGAGGAAAACGCGGTAGGAGACCATGATTTATTTATTGCTTGAGAAAGAGCAAAGCCTATTTTTAAATGTATTAGTTTAAAAAACTGATTTATACTTGAATTTTTCTTTACGCGCGCTATATAAACTAAGAGATCGCACTGAGGCTAACTCTATGTGAGTTAATAAGTCACATCTCTAAGAAAATACTCAGCTAAAATGATATTGGAATTTTATTGCTTCTCGATAAGAGTCGCTATTCGAACGAAGGTGAGAACGAAATTTGATGAGGACACTAATTGTTTTCAATTCGCATATTTCTCTGAAAATTATATTAAATTGTACAGTTGTTTCAATTTTAATTGAGACTAGTTATACCCTTCGTTATAGTTACAAACCTCTTTAATCTAACCAATACATGCTCTTTCTTTTACAAATCAATAAATCCTTCAATAAATTCTGCACTCAACTTAATTTCTATCAGTTATTCAATTTTATGTATTCTGGTCTGCGTTCTGAGCATTCTCAATTTAATCGTGTGGTCTTCAGATTAATAAGAGAAATGCATGATGAAATTCACTACCTCATTGATGGAACGTTATTTATTCTGTCAATGATTTTTGTCGCAGCTCTCTTTTCACATTACGTGATCTACTTAAAGGAAGCAGACAGACATCACCGGATCTAATAATTAAATGAGAATTGATTAGAATGAACGAAATTATTTTCATCTGGAGTCTCTCCTGTATAAAACTTCTTTGCAGTCTTGAAGTCCAATAGTGATACTGTATATTATCATCTGAAGAAGTCTCTAACATATCGCTACTTGAACTACCCTGCATTCGATCCTTCAACAGCTTGATTTTCTATTCTGCATTATAAATACTGAAGAGATTATCGCCATATTTCATGAAGAGTTAAGACTTACTAGTAGTGGATCGTACTCCTTCTGCAGCGAGTATAACTTTGATCTAAAAATTTTGTAGATGTGGTTTTGATCAAGAACAACGGCTGATATTTGTCGTAAAAATCTGAAATATTCATTATTTTTAAGATGGTGATTTTCCATAAACTATCATAATTTTCCTTTAAATACAAATTTTGTGTATAATTCGAAGTTTTTCGAGCAGAGAAATAACCAACAACAAAAAAAAATGGTGTTGTTTTGTCTTTTCTCGAATTGAGATTTTAAGAGGGATAAAAACCTTTATTTTTCAGCATTTTAAGAAAGGAAAGTCTTATTTCAGAATCGTTTTCTGTGGAAAGGAGCTAGCTGTTTTTCTTTTTTTGTTTTCTCCCTCTCTCTCTTGAAGATTATATTTCCTAGTGTTACATTGGATTTCAAACAAACTCCAGAGGAGTCAATCTCAGCACATACCCTCCATAATAATCAAAGCCACACCTACTAATCCAGTCTACTAGCTATAATGCAAATTTCTATAAATATTGAGAAGGAAGATTGGATTCTCAATGTTTTAAAGGCCTTTTAGTATTGAAATAAGTTTGAAAGCATTGCCTGTCTTGATGACATTCTAATTCAATATTTGAAATACGATTTCTATTACCTACCTATGGAAGAGGAATTGAAAAGTTTTATCATACTCTTTCCAATATAAACATCTAAGCTTCGCCCTCATCTCATAAAAACCTTCGCAAACGTTCAGCAAACGAAAAATCTCAATTTCCGATCTGAAATCGGATTCTTGCTTCCGAAAAAATTTCTTTCTCGGAACATCGTTCTAGAATGCCAAACTTACAATACACCTTGAAAGTCTTCGTTAAGAAACAAGCAATTCGAAATCCAGATTTGCATTTGCAAAACAAATAATGTTTTTCATTTAATTTTCCGATCTCTAACTCAATGGCGGATTTAATTTTCCGCTTTTTATCTAAGTTCAAATGAACTCTTAAAATATTTTCAGGTTGACTACTCATGAACGATGAAATAAACAATCGACGTAAAAAATCAATTTACATAATTAATATTTTACTGCTGATGGAGGAAGCCCCCAGAATCATCAGAAAGTATTTCAACGTCAGAGAGTACCCAAAGAGAGGGTACATTCCTCGCGACATGGACTGCATCGTGAAGCCGAAGCCAAAGAAGAAAAAGGGAGGACTATACCTAGGATCAGCCGAGGCTGCAAGAAACACGAAATTGCTCAAGGCTCTTAATATTAGAGCTGTGATGACCGTCGCGGAGGAGCTGGACATCAAGTACGAGGAAGAGGACCTCATCAGCCACTTGAACGTGGAGGTTAGAGACGACGGAACGGATAGAATATCGAAATTTTTTGATGATTGCTGCGACTTCATCGCTGAGAAGAGGAAATCCGGGGTTTCGGTGTTAGTTCATTGCGCCGCGGGGATTTCTCGAAGTGCGACCATCGTCATCGCATATTTAATGAAGAAGAAAGGGTACAGCATGAAAGGAGCTTGCGATCTTACCAGTTCGAAAAGAGGAATTGTAATGCCAAATCCCGGGTTTCTTCAACAGCTTGAGGACTATCAAAAAAAGCTATCAATCAAGCATAAACTTGCTTATGCCATAGCAAAAGTGTTTTAAACAGTCAAACTACGGGAAGTAGAACTTTCGATATGAAATCTACCTCTCACTACTTAATTATCGTATCATTATTGAGTTCAAAGTTGGTCAGAGTTGCATAAAATACATCATTTCGAGGGAGAGTTTAAATTTGTGGTTTCATTCATTATCATTTCAACTACATGTTTGTTTAATGCTTCCATCCAAATTTCCTCATTTTGTTTAGGAATTTATATCAGCTGACTTTAAGCTCAATTCATATCTATCGCTTCAAATTGAGATATTTAAAGACTTCACAACCTAGATTCACAAGAGATTACTTCTAAGAGCCCTCTTTTTCTGATGCTAGCCGATGTTTTTCACAAGAACTCGTTTATTTAACAAAAGAAACTTCTGTTTCGGCAGCAATTTCAGATAAAGCTTCAATAATTAGATTGAATTATCTCTCTTTTTTAATGAAAGTAACTAATAACCTCCACGTCAGTACATCAGAAAAGCTCTGTAAGATGCTAATACGGAGATTGAAAGTGGCTTATTTGCAGTTGTTCGAAAGGGACCTTTGATGATTTGTGACTAGATCTGTTGAATTCACTAATCGCTCTAAATTTTATGAGTCGCACTTAAATGTCATATTTCTTCTAGCCGAGTCCTTTTGAAAATAAAAAATTTACTCAAGAGGAATAATAAATCCAAACTAAAATCGTGGCAAGGGCAAAGAAAAAATGAACTTCTCTAAGCCTCAATTAGAAAAAATGTTGGCTGATAAGGAAGAGGAGCTTTCGAGCTATCGTGAAAAGATGCAGAAGATCGAGCTCGAATACAGGAACTTCAAGCAGAAATCTGAAGAAGACATCAATAAATTGAAAGAAAAGAATAGTTATTTGGAAAACGAGCTCAAGAAAAGAGAAGACGCCTACAACAGGCTGCTGAACCTCTCAAACTCGAAAGATGAAGACATAAAAACCTACTTAAAAGAACTCAAGGACCTCAACAATAAGCTGGATGAGGAAAAACAAAACACCCAAGATCTCACTACAAAAAACCAAAGCCTTCAAAAGGAGCTCGAAGACGTCCGTAACGTGGCAAAGCAGCACGAAGAAAAAATCCTAGACATCTCCAAGAAGAGGAACGACGTTGAAGTCGAAGTCAAAGACCTTCCAGGATTATCAGTTTGTATGGATTCCATCATGAGGTTAAACAACCCCAAAACCGGGTGGGCATTGTACTATTCTGACGCGGCCAAGTACGAACTCCTCAAGAAAAAGGCTCTGATCTTCATCGCTGTTATCGGCATGTACGATGTCGGTAAAAGTTGGTTCTGTAACCGACTGGCCGGCAGAGACGTCCTAGCTTCTGGCTACAGTCAAAGGACAAATTCGCTTGATTTTTTGTTTCCGTCTGAGGAAGATGGGTCGTTGATCGGCATCATCGATACGCCTGGGTCCAACGAAGCGATCAAAGTCACTGATGAAGACCTCATCGACCTGTTAAAAACTACTGAAGAAGAGAAGGGAGACACTCCCAAGTCGAAAAATCTCGAGCAAATCTATTTCAATCGGTACAAGAAATTGAAGAATGATGCGAGAATCATTCAAGACCTCAAAGAAAGGTTTATAAGAGAAATCACGGATATTTTGGTGGTTGTCTGCAACAAATTGTCCGAAAAGGAGCAAGAAATCCTCTACAAGGTCATCAGCAACCACAAAGAAGTTTCCAGGGACAGACTTCGAGAGGCGTCTGACAATAGAAGGGAAGTTAGAGAAACAACGCTCATTGTCGTTCATAACTTCAAAAATCAGAGCACGATAGAGCAGGTGACAAACCAAATTAAGAAGGACCTCGCAAAAAGCTTCAGAATCGAGGAAACTCCGATGTTTTCGGAGAGCCGACCCGAGTTCAAAGATCTTAACCAAACCATGTATCAAGATCAGTTTGGAATAATGCATCTGATTCTCGCTTGCGAAGGAACAGAAGCAGGCACTTATTTCAATAGGACAACGTTTGCCTATCTCAAAAACAAGATGAGCACGATGGTGCAGAGAACCCAAATCGACATCCCGAAGGCCTTTGTCGATTTCTGCAATAAAAACCTGCCAAGCATCCTTAAACAAGATATCAAGCTCAAATTCAATAAGGATCAAACTGCTATCGTGAAAGACGAGGACTCGAAGAATATTGTGCTTGAGAACCTCCAATATGATGAGTTCGGTAACTTCTCTGTGTTTTCAACGACTTTTGAGCCAAGATATTCGATTGATGAGAAGGTTCTCGAACCTGGGAAGAGAGAGCTGACGATTGAGGTGGAGCTCCTGAACTCAGAATTCAAAGCAACGTATTTGAGACATCAGGATGGAATGTACTATTTGAATATTGAAGGAAAGAAGTACGTTCTCACGGGAGTTGATCTGAACACTGGAATCAAAAGTTTGAGCAATAATAGAGAGTTGGGAGATTTCAAATTGAAGATACCTTTGACTGATGAGGAGCTGAAGGGATTGAGGAAAGAACCAAAGGAAGGAAGGCCTGCTGATGGGATAATGAAATACATATTCACGTTTGAGAAACACACCGCGATAGAAATTTAGTATCTAAAGTTGAGTTATAAAACTGGTCATGGGGTTGACAAAACCATGAATGCTCATTGACTTTGAGATATTATAACTATTTGAGTAAGTGAAACTAACTATTCTCATAAGATATGAAAATTTGAAAACCTTGGTAATTTATTAAAAATGAAGCTGGTTTTTCTTGTAGGAAAAACAGAAACGAGTAAAGATAGCGATATTTGAATCGATATCTTCGCCTAAAACTTTGATGATTAAGATGTACGCTCACTTTACGGGATGAAGTTGGATTTTATTTTCAAGATCTCTCAAACCTTACAAATCGATGGAAATGCTTTTGTTTACCTTCTCAATTAGAGATGTGTGAGGATAGTAGGTGAATGCTATATTGGAGCTGAAGCAGTTAAATAATGGCACCTCTGCCTAAAATTATGCTAATAATCATCTACTTCAGAATTAGGGTGACGTCTAAACTATCGATTAAAATGAATGATTCGTTCAAAATAAATAGTCAAAGAGCTTTGTACAAAAGCATCCGACTCTATTAGATAATTCAATAACACCTTTCATATTGCCATATTGATAAAAACCGTATTTTCTCGTGAACCATTTATTCGTTTTTTCTTGTTTAAATCATAATTTACGTCATTTGAGTAATTGACCGCAGGAGTACATTTTCTACTTTTGTTCCTTTGTGGTGATCAAAGGTGTGGAAGTCACCGACATTCCTTACAAAAATCCAGCTCAAAATGCCTATTAGCCTTTGAAAATATCAGCAAAAACATTAGATTCGATATTAGAGATTTATTCTCATATGATATTAAGCAAGCGGCATAAAACCAATATCACAGATTTTCGTTAGAAGATATTTCATATCTGATCCTTCAAATATGAATCACCATTTACTGGCTCCTTACCTACAAAGAATATGAAGTAAAAATTGCTACAATTTACACAGCAAATTAACAACTGATAGTATCACGTAAAGTCTCAGGCTAGTTTTAACGAAATCATTCAATCATATCTGGAGAATAAGCCTTCCAATCCTTGATCAAAACCATATGATCAACAACTTTATCATCCACGGATCGGAAATGGGTATACTCTAAATGAGTTTTATTATGACAGTTTAATACGCCGTATCCCATTTCGACATCTACAGTCACAGAGTAATCAAAAGGAGGGTCTATCAATGCCCGATCAGCTTCATTGAAACAAAAAATCAATTACATAAAGTTTTGTTGCCGTCTCTCGAACATCCGCCTATTCCATCAAGAATGTGAATCGGAGCTTTCGGATTGATAATCTGCTCATATTTCACGTCAAGAGTCTTCGTTTCGAACGCAGCAACCTGGTTTTTGTAGATAGGAAGCAGTCTATATGAAATTTTAGTCAGCCATAAGAAAGTTAGAGTGAGTTACCTTTCATATGAATGGACATGGCCGCTTAGGTACAAATCAACCGAGTTTTCATATAAAATCGTTTCGATTTGGGAATATTTATTCGAGTTTTCTACGCAATCGCGTTCTTTGGGGTTGCTGCAGTACATAGGTCTATGGTTCACGAAGATGATCCATGGCCATTGATCTCTGTTCTCATTTGCGGTTTTCAGATCTTCTGCGAGCCATTGCAACATCTCAGGCGCGAGAGTGGGGTTTTGAGAGTAAAAATCGAAATCGAACGTAACCCAATGAATCAACTCAGTGTTATAGCTGTAGTAGTGGTTGTTCGAGTCTTCCCAGAGCGGGGCTCTGATTCTATTGACGAAATTGCTGTAGTTATACGAAGATTCATGGTTTCCTGGGATGACCTAGGGGAAAATAGTACATTATTTCAGGATTTTGAACGATAAGGCTTACCATCAACGGAAGGAAGCGAGCAATTGACTGTGAAAGAGTTTCAAAATAATCGTCTCCGATAAGACCGGCTTTGTCTTCGAGGTCATAGGCCATGTCTCCGAGGAAGACAATATGACCGAATTTTTTGTAAGTTGTTTCGTTGATGAGCCTTTTAATAGCATCCCAAGTAGGCTTAGTGGCATTGCCATGGTCCCAGTCGCCAAGTACCAAATAACGAGTGGATTCGTTTTTCTGGTTAACTGTGGCAAAAGGAAGATTTAAGAAGCTGGTCGTTCTATTGAATAAGCATTAAAGTCTCAGAATAAAGTTGCTGAGGGTTACGATTTGTTTCCCGATGGACTGACTGCTCGATAGGTGTATTCTTTTCCGTGGACGAGATTGAAAAGATAGAATACGTGAATGTAGTTTTGATAGGCACCATCTGCAGAAAACATGCGTTAATTCTAGAGTTTAAGATTGTGTAAATTACCGCTGTAATTTGCTGTGAAATTAACGACCTCCCATGGTCTAACCGTCAGGTTGTTTTGTGCGGAGTCCGTTAACTCGAGGATAGCTCCAGTGCAGGCGGTCTAAGGAAAGAGTTGGTGCTCAATCGAAAAATGTGTTATTCCTACCTTTGTAGTGAACATGATAATCGCATCATTGTTCTCAAGGTTAGAGCTTTCATAAGGTTGAGAGGCATAGTAATAAGAGTTTCCAAGAGCTGAATATATTTGCTTTGGAACGCAGTCATCAGCAAGCACCTGATATGAGCTAAACGTGTGCGAAAAACTCGATAAGATTCTTCGTAAGGCAGAAGAATGGCTTACCTCAGTACTGCCAAAGTGAAGATAAGGAGTTTTATCATAGTAGTGAGTTTGGGTTAGTGTTGAGTGCTTGTGTATTTTAAGTTCAGCAATCAATTATTAATTTATTCGTTTATTGAGGAAAAGCCCATGAAGAGATCAGTGATGCACCATCAGTTAATAAAATTTCAGGAACCATTCTTTACGGGCTTTTTCTCCAAAGCACAGCCAAGATTCAAAAGAGAGCGCAAATTACTCGAGACAAACCCACTTTTTAAAAACAAATAGCAGACCCGGGTGATAGAAGCATCCCGAGCCAAAATAACTCAGATAACGTTTACTTGCTCAGATGCTGACTTTTTTAATTAGTTCGAATAAGGAATCAGTTATATAACTCTAATTTCGTGAAAGTATTTTCAATTTAAAATAACGACTAACAACGCTTTCGTCGAGAACTAGCTCAGTATTTTCGTTTCTGTTGCGTTGCTGCACAAAGCTCTCATTTTCTTTAACACACCAGCATTGTGCGTCAGAACTGTACAGATGGCTAGATAGGGTAGTCTGCGCTTATATCACAATGCAAAATTTTTTTCCGTTCATAGACTGAGGCAAGATATCTTTGTTGCAGATTTCTTCAGAAAAGAAACAATATTTCAACAAAATTGAGTTAAATCTTTTGAGAACAGCTATTTTCGAAATAGTTTACGGATTTTGGAATCCTCATTTGGATCTCATGTAATTTGACATATAGCTGACTGTGAGTCGGAAGGCATTAATTCAAGGTTATTTTGACCTTTTTTGTCTTTGCAGAATGCTTATGTAGGTAGCTCTTCGAATATATGCAATCAATTAACTTCCAGCAGTAATTGACGTATGTAAAGATAATATTGATGAATTACCAGAATACCAAAGATCTTCGATGATAATACAAGGAAATTGGTTCTCAAAACGCATTCAAATATACTAAACCTTCTGTCAACCTTTAATTTGGAATCATAATGATAGAATTTAGTTCAATAGCTCGTTAAGCGGCGGGCTGGCAATAAAAAAAAACACCTTAAGGTTGGCTCCTTTTGCTTGTTCCGTTATTCACAGAGTTAGCTTTCATGATTTTATTATTTTTTTTTCAAAATTCATCATTACAAGGTAGATTCAAATAATGAGCGACATTTATGCACGAGATTACACAATGGAAAGATTGTTGATAATTAAAGGTAAAACTCAAGCATTACAGAAACACAGATTCAGCAGCTAAAGGCCGGCGAGATTGGAACCATCTGGATAAATAATTCAGTTTCATCAATTATTTACGCTTCACAATAGCGTATTTGTTTCTGTACATGCCTCCGATTTCCAAAATATCTCCACCTTCGAATGCGTATGTGTCTGCGGTCAAAATACCTGTCTCGAAGTCTTCGTCTCTCTTTGGCAAGAATGGATTTTTCATCAAAACGGTATTATCATCTAGAGCATTGTAAAAAACCACCATTATCAAAAATAACTTACCCAGAACAATAGCGAGACTGCTGTATGCCACTCCAATCGTTTTTATCTTCTTCGTGGTTTTCAAATTCAATGGCTCTGGCTTATATGCGAGTCTCATGCCACTCCAAAACACTTGATTGTTCTCTGTTAAAAAAAAACATTCAAGTAATCGAAACTATTGGATAATCAACCTGCTAGAATTCCCATGATGTTTTCTCCGAGCTTATAATCAATAATCTTGGAGTCTTTAATGTCTTCATTGATCACTGGAGTTGGGAATGGAGCAGTTTCGTAGATTTCGACACCTAGCGAAAATTAAATTTTTCTCTTATCCAAAGCAAAGGGAAATAACGGTACCGATATCTGATTTGATTCCCATTTGTCCGAATTCATTAGCACCCCATCCATAAAGTCCACCATCGCCTATAGATAAATAAAAATATGTAAGAGAGAGGATAGGAAGGGGGTTTTTTCTTACTCATGAGAGCGACACTATAATTGTTACATGATTTCATTGTCACGACGGACAACTTTTCATCAACCTTCATTCTTTCGAAATTTTCATTGAAATGAGGAGTTTTGAGACTCTTGTTGCTTCCGTCACCGAAAACTCCGTACTCTCCTCTGCCCCAGTTATAGATTTCGCCCTTTTCTGAATAATTTCCATTAGGCCTGGCAAAACCACAGAATATTACCATTGATAGCAAAAGCAAAGTGGTAGCCTCCTGTAATTCTTTCGAAAGGTCCAAATTTCTTCAAGTATTCGATCCTTGTTGGCAGCTCTTTATTAACTACGGTGCCATGGCCAAGTGCTCCGATTGCTTAGCATTGTAAGTACAACTGACTTCACTATGGAAATTACATGGGAAGAAAATATTCATCAACCAACTGGACTCTCTTCCGCCACTTCCCCAACTGTACACCTCTCCGTTTTCTAAAGCGGTTTAATCAATACTCTCTTGAGGAACAAGGGATACCTGCAAGAGCTATAGTGTGAGCTTCTCCGCAAACAACATCCTTAATTTTGATCCCTTTTTCAGCAAAGAACTCGACTTTTTTGGGGATAGTTTGCGAGCCTTTTGGCTTGCCGTGTCCCAGTACGGGTTTGCTGCTTGATCCGAAGGTGTAGAGGTCTCCTTCAGCTGTAGAAGTCTCAAGTTTAAGCAGGGATTGAAAAATTTAGGTGATACTTGTGATGACAGCAGTGTGGTTTGGACCCATTGCGACCTTTTTTACGTTTCCATCGAATTCAGCCACGCGCTTTGGTACTTTCTCTCCTCCGACGGAGGTTGGAGGCACGACATAACCCAGAGCCGAGGTATTAGTTCCCCATGTGTAGAGATCACCTAAAACAATGAAATAAAGAGCACATTGGAATGCTAACCTCCGACTTCCTTCGCTGCGGAGAATCGTTGTTCAAGGCTGGTCATGAGCTGGCGTCTCATGGAGCCGGATTTCAAGAATTTAGATATGATCATTTGTCTCGAATTCTCAATTAGAAATTGTTTATTTAAAGATTTGCTGAATGTTAACAAGAAGTTCCAATGGCTAATTTTCTAAAGAATTTTTATTGGTAGCGCTGAACGGAGTATCCAGGAACTTCATAGGAAACAGCCATGAATGGGACCTTGCATACAATTATGCGGTTCTTGAGTGTCTATGGCTTTGGATGTACATTAAGCAGTCCTGATAATAAAATTTTAATTGTGATCCACAGCGCTTCACTTAGCAAGAGATCGTTTTGCAAGAAATTAGAAAAGTTATTCATTTCAAATATCATAAGCTTGAATTTTTCTAAGGCTGAGGGATAGAGAATTGTGTTCAGAGTTATCATCTTTTTTACAATGCTCAGAATGTAGTCAAAGATCGTCCTAAAATGGACACGAAAAACAATGATTATTTTCTCAATGAGATTTTGTTTTCTTTGAAACTTTGTCTGTTGAGATAATATTTATAATTGTAAGAGAAATTTAATGAAAATTTCAATGGATAGTATTGGAAATAATCTCCGATTATAAACCAGAATTACTCGACTAAAAATATTGGACTCACATTGAATCCTCATTTCTTCTTATTTTTCTGAGCCATCTGAGCCATAATCATTTCGTTCATTCTGTTCATCTTCTCAAGTTTGTAAACAAATCTTGCTAACGAACCTCTAAAGACGGCTTGCACTTTATTGACGGCCTTTTGAAAATTAAAAAAAAATGATGAATCTGTAATTCATTAAATAGAAATAAATACCATCACGAGCTTGAAGTGGTACAGTTTTACAGCTTGGTCAGAGATCTGTGGTAGATATTCCTTCACCTAATCACGCGTTAAGACTTTCTATGAAGAGTTGTGATAATTTACAAGTTTTTGATTAATTTCGAGAATTTCTTTCTTTTTTTGGAGTTCCTGTTCCTTTTTCTGCTTCTCTTGCTCGAGGAGATGTTGAATCTTTGCATTTCTCTCTTCCGCAGTTTCTGATGGAATTTCTTGTGGAATTTCTTTGGCTTCTTCTGTTGGCTCTTGTTGAATATTTTCATTTCTTTCCTCAAGAGTTTCCTTTGGAATCTCTTGCGGAATTTCTTTAATATCTTCTTTTGGTTGTTCTTGAACCTCTTCTTTTTGTAAGTCTTGTGGTTGTTCTTGAGTTTGCTGTTCAACCTGCTTTGTGACTTCCGTGACCTCCTGTTTTGGAACTTCTTTTGGTTGTTCTTGTATAGTTTCCTGTTGTGGCTGTTGTTCTTGAACCTGTTGGTTGACCTCATTTGCCTCTTCTTTTGGTTGTTCTTGTAAAGTTTCCTGTTGTGGCTGTTGCTCTTGAACCTGTTGGTTGACCTCATTTGCCGCTTCTTTGGTGGTTTCTTCTTTTGGCTCCTCTGTTGGTTGCTGCTGAACAATTTCTTTTTGTGACTCTTGTGGCTGTTCTTGTTTGACCTCTTCGGGATTTTTGATTTCGTCCTCCCTTGCCTAACCTCTTTAGAAAACCACAAATTAAATGAATCGAGTTATTTACCAGTTGAGTTGTTTGCTCTTCTGATCGTTGAACTGTATCTTGCGTGGTATTTTGCGTACTAGTTTCGCTGGACTAGTAATTTGGAAGGTATTTATTAACAATAGAAAAAGCGTAATGGATATACTCCAGTGTTTTGGACTGTCGAATCAACTGCATTTTGAACTACGGATTCTATCTCTTTCTTTTTCAAAGCAATAGCAGCGATACTTGGTCTCTTGAACGGAACCTTCTCCTTCTCTTTAGGCTTCTCACCAGGAGGATTGTTCTCAACAGCTTTTTTCGCTTTATCAGCAAATGAAGGAACTTTCATTTTGCTGCTGGGTGTCATGATTGGCTCAGGCTTGATCTCTCCGCCATTTTCATCAGTTTCGATTTTCTTAATTGTCGGCTTCTTAAATCCAGGACTGGATTTCTCCTCTTGACCTTCATTCGCTGTCTTTTCTTCGATGGCAGCTTCTATTTTCACAGCCGCAAGACCTTTCTTCAAGAAAGACGGCACTTTGATCAAACTCTTCGCGTTATCTGTCGTTTTAGCTTCTGATTGCAAGTTCTCTTTTTCTGTGTACGTAGGTTTTTTGAATGTAGTTTTCGCTCTGGTTTTCGGCGCGTCAACATCTGGTTCTTCCTCCTCCTCTTGTTCTCCTTTCACAACCTCTTGTACAATTGCAACATCAACCATCTTAGTCAATGCCTTTTTCATGAAATTCGGGACCTTGATTTTGCTGGCGGCTTCTTCGGTTTTCTGAGCATCTTCTAATTTTTCTTTCTTTTGCTCTGCAGTCATCATGCTAGGCCTTCTGAAGGAGGCTCTTTGCTTTGCGTCTTCGTTTTCCTGCTGCTTTGCAGCTTGAATGTTCTTCGTGAGCGCGCCCCAAGAAAACGCCGGCTTTTGCTCGGTTTCTTCAGCTCCACTCTTCTGTTCAGCTGTCTCTTGAGTAGCCGTGGCAGTTTCTCCTTTACTTTTCTTTACGAAATTTGGAGCCTTCACTTTCGTTGTAGTTTCCTCTTGCGCCATTATTTCAGCTGGAAGCTTCGCGTCCGCGTCATTTGGATTTTTATGCATCATAGTTGGGCGACGGAACAACGTTTTCGGCTGTGGGTCTTCCTGGACTTCTTCTTTTTTCTCAGTTTCGACTTTCTCGATCAAGCTTTCAATGAAAGGAATCGCCACGGCAGGATTTTTCGCCTTTTTCAGGAAATCAGGAGCCTTTACTTTGGTCGTGGTAGTTTCTCCAATTATTGCTGATGCATCGATGAGCGACCCGCTGCCTGGCTCTGAAGATGCTGTGTCTTTCGTCACCATCGTAGGACGTCTGAAGAGCGATTTCCTCTCAGCGTTCGACTCATCTTTCGAGTCTCTTTTTTCCTTTTCCGCAGCGATTTTCTCTTCTTTTTCTACTTTTTCTACAAGAGATTCAATGTTGCTGACAAAACTGTTATTCGTAGTTGTAGCTTTCTTAAGGAAATTGGGGACCTTCACTTTGGTTGTGGTTTCTTCTTGCGCTGTTATTTCAACCGGAAGCTTTGCGTCCGCGTCATTTGGATTTTTATGCATCATAGTGGGGCGACGGAACAGGGTTTTTTTCGTATCAATTTCATCTTCTTTTGATTCTTTCTTATCTGCAGGTTCTTCAGGGATCTTGTTGGCAATGTTTTCGACAAAACTACTAAGCGCATTTGCATTTTGCACCTTTTTCAAGAAATTCGGTGCTTTCACTTTCGTTTCTTCCGCGTCCTTTTTCTGTTCGAGCACCACAGCCGCAGCGATTTGCTGATTAGTAACAGTTGGTCGTCTAAACACAGCCTTTTTCTTCTGGTCTTCATCTTCTGCAATTTCGGGTTTCTTTTCAGGGGTCGCGTCTGCCTCAACCTTCCCAACGACGCTTTGAATGAAACTTTCCGCTGCAGGTTGATCTTTTATTTTTTTCAAGAAGTTAGGGACTTTCATCTTAGTCGACTCAGGATCATTCTTTGGAGTGGCAGCTATTTCAGCTTTGACCTGTGATTGAGATACAATAGTGGGTCTTTTGAACCCTCTTTTCTGTTTGTTTTCTTCTCCATCAATTTCTGAGTTTCCATTTGTTAATTCTGTAGTTTCAGGCTGTGATTGTTGACTATCTCCGTTAGTGTGTTCGTGAGTGTTGCTCTCGTGCTCGACGCCGTTTGAAAGAGGTGCTGAAGTATCGATTTCTGTTGCAGGATCAGACATTTTGTTCAACGAAAGGAAATACTGTATATCAAACTTTTAGATGAATGATAAATTTAATTGAAGGAGATTCAATGCTTAAGATCTTTCAATGAAATGAAATTTTAAGTTACTCTTGAATATTTTTAAAGGAGAGTGCAGATGTGAGAGGGACCTAGAACCTGGCGAAGTAATATTCATCTCTTCCTGGAGTTACATATTAATATCTTTAGATTATTCGATGAAGACTCATTTAATTTAATGAGCCCACTAATTCGTTGCTATTGAATTTCAAACGATGATGTATGTTAGCGGAGAATTTTTTCAAGCTGTGCTTGAGCTGGACTGAACACTAATTTGATGCTAGGACGATTATTAATCCTTTACTCCAAGGCTTATACCTGCAAGTTACTAGGCCAAGAATGTGCACACAAATCATTGAGATGAATTATTCGAGAGCAGCTCGGGATTTGAACAGAAACCAGAAAAAAAAGTTCAACAGAGCACAGAAGGAGACCTTTTTACTCAATTTCTTATTATAAGTCTAATGGAGTATCATTGAGGAAAGAAATGAAGAAAATTTTCCTCAAAAGCAGAAGTCTAATACTCAGCTATATTTTCTGTAAGACAAGCACCATAATGACGTTTTAGGTGCAACTTCTATGACAGAAGATAACAAAAGTTCTATAAAATGTGCTATTCTCCAAAGAATAGTCAACGATTCCCACAAAAAAAACTACTAAGTGTTTGCGACATATAGGCAATACCAACCTCTGTGTAGCATTCAGTTAACTACTCGTATATTCTTTCGTGAGACTAAGAGCTTAGTTTACAACGTGTTTTTTTCGTTGCTCTTCACATCATATAAGCTTTTACACAATTTTCAGCATCTAGTATTCCTCTCTATCAATTTTACGAGCATCGATCACAGCTTTTGAAAACTAGGAAAAACTGATTATTGTTGAAGATTCACTTTAATGTTGAACTCATAACTTACTAGTAGCCATGAATTATGCTTTTTTGTTATTATTAATCTATTTTTCTCTTCAAATCCTTGTGTACTTACGAATGTAGATAAGGTTACTTATAAACTTTTTTAATGTTAAGTCTAATTTATCTATTTCGCCTCAGGCAATCCCTCCTTGTACATTTGGTCAAGTTGAGGTTGGTAGTACTTCTTGGCCTCATGTCTCTTCACCTTGAACGCTGGAGTTAACAAATCTCTCTCACCGAATGAGCTGGTCTCAAGGTGCAATTTCTTCACCTGTTCGAACGAGTGAAGCTTGGAAGCTTTTCCTTTCGCAGTGATTTCTTCCAAGACCTTCGCCACAATCTTCGGATTCTTCACAAGCTCTTCAAATGGAGCACTAATTCCAAGGTCCGCAGCAAACTTATCAATCGCGTTTTTATCTGGGACGATAATACCGACAAGGAAATGCTGAAGCGAGTCGCCATAAACGAAGACCTCAGCAACAGAAGGGCAAGTCACGTAGATGTTTTCGATCTTTTCAGGGGCAATGTACTCACCGATAGCCAGCTTGAAGATATTCTTCTTTCTATCAATGATCTTCAACGAGCCGTTGCTGTTGATTCTGCCAATGTCTCCGGTGTGAAGCCATCCATCTTTATCAATGGCTTCTTGAGTCTTTTCAGCGTCTTTGTAGTAACCAGCGAAGACGCATTTGCCTTTAATACAAACCTCGCCTCTAGGGGTAGGATTTCCGGCGGCGTCTTTATCTGTAGCAAGGTAATCCATTTCAGGAACGTCGACTACTTTGAATTCGACTGAGTATGTTGGTCCTCCGACATGACCAGCGTCTGGCTCGCCAAAATAGGTAATGAACGAGGCAGCACAGCTTTCTGTTTGTCCGTAACCCTCTAAGATAGGGCAGCAGATCGCGACTTTGAGGAAATCCAATACGTCTGCGGAAATTGGAGCGGAGCCAGTAAGCATGAATCTGACTCTGCCTCCCATAGCTTCTCTGGTCTTTTTGAAAACGAGCTTGTCGTATAGAGAATGAGTCACCGAGCCAGTTCTGTGGAGATTCTCGAGCTTGGTAGAGAGCGCTTTCTCTGCGAGAGTTTTCTTAGCGCCAGTGAGTTTGTTGATTCCGTCCTTCATAGCATCATAGAACTTGTTGAAAAGTCGAGGTACAGAGAAGAAGATTGTTGGTCTCAGTTCTTTAATGTCGTCCTTGAGCTTCAAAACATCTCCGTTGTAAAGACCGATGGCTGCTCCGCCTTGAATCATGAGACAGTAAGCCAAACGTTCGAGGACGTGAGCGAGAGGGAGATATGAAAGGTAGACGTCAGTGTTGTAGATCTTATAGCTTGGGTTTTCACGGCAACCACCAATTGTGGCGACGACGTTACCATGAGTGATCATAGCGGCCTTTGGAGTACCGGTTGTGCCGCTAGTGTAAGAGAATGTAAACACGGTCTCAGGGGTAACCTTGGTATAGTCGAGTTTCTTCTTTTTGCCTGCCTCAAGGACTTCTTCGAAAGTGAAGAGCTTGAATCCAGCCTTTTCTGCCTTGGCTCTTTGCTCAGTGTTTGGAATCTCAAAAGAGACAATATTAGTAAGTTGGTTTGCGTTTCCAGCTTCCTTGCTCTTGATAACACAATCCAATTGGCCGATCGAAAGGAAAATGGTGGTCACGCCGGTTTGTACGAAAACAAAATCAACGGCTTCAGGACCGAGAGTGTCGTAGATCGGAAGAACAGTGTATCCATACAGAATCGAGGCCCAATCCACAAGCGCCCATTCTTCTCTATTCTTCGCATAGATGGCGACGAATCTAAGTTCCAAGTCTTGCCACTCTTTTCTTGGAGGAGCGAGACCCATATCTTGGATACCAGAGCCCAAATGGGTGGCAATCTCCAAGACTTGCTTGTAAGACTTCCATTGGTACTTTCCGAGGGTGCCATCTGAGCTAGCAACTCGAGTTCCCAGGAAATCTCTGTCTCCAAAAAGTCTAACCGAGCGAAGGATGACATCTTGGTACGTTTTCACCTCCGGAGCGTCTACGAAGCCGGTAATCAGCTGGTCTCTCACTTTCAACCCTCTGTGTATAGCCGATTCGCCTTTCGCTTCCTCAGGAGAGGTGATTGGTACGGAATAAATGATTTCTGATCTGCTTTGTCCACAGCCCATTGCGATGATCTTTTTTAGATTTTAAAATATTGATTATATAAGTATTCACAGAAATACTTAAAGGACTTCCCGAATTCTTATAAGACGTGTTTTGTAGAAAACGAACCTAATTTTAAACTTTTATTTTCCGGCCTTGTTTGCTATTATCTTCAATCCTACAGCTCCTAATGGTGCGCGCTTAAATACATCTACTTTGCACTTCCAATTTCAAAATATTAGTTAGTGTATCGCAACCAATCATCTTTAATATCCTCATGAACGCCAGATCGAGAATATAAAAGGATCTATCATAGATAACCAACAGGATGAAAATTGACTTCTCTTAACTCCTTCTTAAGTAGCTATCTCAAATTCTGCAGTTATGAGAAGGAAATGGAATACATTTATCAAACACTAATGATTTTTTTAGTAAGGACGATATCTTCGAAGCTCCTCAAGCTAAAATACGCGAATTAGCAAAAGAAATAAAGGGTGGAATTACCTTTTGTCTTCCTCTCTCTTTCTCTTCTCTGACTTTGTTGATGTATTCAATATTCGCCCTGATCTCAGCCTTTTCTCTCTCGAGTTTCTCTTGCATCTGTCTCTTCTGAGCCTCCTGCTTCTCAACCATCTGAGCGAGGATATCCTTCTGACCAGCCTTATTTTGCTATTTTGAAAGAGAAGGAAAATGCGTTAAACTTCTCAAATGTACTCAAAGGACAATACCTCATAGACCTGGAGTTTCTTTCGTAGTAGCTCTTGTTCATAATTGAGAATGTCCTGAGTCACTTGCTCCTTCTCGCGCTCCTTTTCAGCCTTAATAGTACTTGCAAGTTCCTCTGCAGACAGAAACGTTAGGGCATAGGCGATAATAATGGATCCTCACTCTTTTTCATGATTTCGTTGTATCGACTGTTGTAAACCTCGTACATCAGTTTGATTCTAGCGTCCTAATGCCAATTTAATAAATTAATACTGAAAAGCGAAAACTCATTACCTCTTCTTTTTGCCAGACATCAGTACGTTTCTTCCATTGTCTGTCTTCTTCCTCTTTAATCAACCGTTCTAACTCAGCCTCATACGTACGAAGCTCGTTCGATCGGTTCTGGAAGTTTCTCAAAAACTCTTGGTTCTCTCTCTTAATACGGTCCTATGAGTAATATCAGACAGCTGATGAAGTCATGACTCAAAAGAGAGTATTACTCTGTATTCTTTTTCAATTTGCTCAAGCATTTTTTCTCTGCGGACATTGGCATCGATCATTTCTTTATCCATGCGTTTTTCGTTATTAATGATCGCGTCCTTTATTGTTCTCTGTTGGATATTATGATCAAAGATTTCTTTGTTCAATTGCTTGTTGAGTTCAAGCTGGGCAAGTTCTTGGGCCTTTTGCTTTGCTGCTTCTAGTGCCCATTGATCGTTCTTGTTAGGAATTTCAGTTGAGTATTAAAAGAAAATAATTTTCATTAATATACCAGCATTCTTTTCTCCGCGAGTATTTCCTGGGCTTTCTGCTGGCGAGCACGCTCATTCTCTTCTTTTTGCCATCCTAGCACTCTATTCCTGTCTTCGTTTTTGCGGGCTCTTTCAATAAGTTCCTCTTGCTCCTTAATGAGTTTTCGATCATGATCTCTCTTCCACAGCTCAGCGTAAACCATTTCCTCTGTAAATCATATCATGAGTCATTCAAGAGCAGGAAAAAAATTACCGTGATATTCTCTTTCCATGATTTGTTGCTTCTCCATCATCTGGATGTCTCTCAGGTGCTTCGTTTTAATCTCTCCAAGTTCTGACTCCATTTTTCGCAGTTCATCTGCTCCCTCACGGAATCTCTTCTCCATCTTTTCTGCGACAAATTGCTGGCGAAGTGCTTCCTTCTCAGCTTTGAGCTGCGCAACACGAGCGATCATTTTTTGACGAGTTTGCTCTGGAGTTTCTTCCATCCCTTTGATTTCAGCTTGATACTGAGCATCTTCTCTGTTAAGCAGGTCACGGAGCGTTTCTCGTTTCTGCTCGAGGTCCTTGTTGCGTCTTGCTTTCATTTCTGCGAGTCGTGAGTTGATGTAGTTTCTCTCAGCGACTTTTTTCCCCTTGTTCTCGAAGGAAGCAAGCTCGCGGTATTGGAACTCTTGCCTGAGTTGAGTTTTGAGACCATTGACTTTGTCTTCTTGGGCCCTGCGGTTCTCGATGAACTTCTCGGCCTTGTTCTTTCCAGTTGTCTGAATAAACATATTCCTTCGGCGAAATAACTTTTTTAACTGTTTCAATAATTGTATATCATTAGATTTACTGAAATATGAAAAATTAATGCATTGAGCTGTCGAGATTCTTTCGACTCAGTTAAGAAGTGCTTCGTAAAGGAATATCGGAAAAATAAATTATCTTGCTAAAAATTACCAAGTCCTGAATTTTACTCATTTTCAGTTGAATCTATGGATCAAGAAGAATATACAATATTGTGGATTGAGAAATATTTTTTCGAAAATAGAAAATAAGCAAAAGTGGGGTTTATTTAAAGGAATGTATTAAATGAATCAGCGTTTTACTAAATGTCATTTGGTTTGAATGAAATGAAAACTTAGCCTTTTGATAATTTTTGAATGCGTTAGAAATAAGCTTTGGGTTGTTTGCTTTGCAAAAACTAATGGAAAAATACTAAATTCATTGTGAATTAGCCTACTCTCCAAAAATTTGTGCTATTAAAGGCTCAGGTGTATTGATTTAGCAAAATAAAGTTCATTTGGAGCACTCCTATTAGTTGAATTAATTTTTGATGGGCACATCGTGAGAAATAAATACGGGTATTCCTCAAAGATGATCTTGAATTAGGCAAGCTTTAGATACTTTTCGTTAGATCAGCTCAATGAAATTATTGTAACGTTAAATTACAATTTCCGAAGAGATAGTCGAATTACTTCAACACAAAGAAGAAATTATCATTTATTCGCTTTTAAAAAAAAACCGAGAAATCCAAATCTATACAAGTTTAGTCTCAAACTTAGATCTGCTCAGCTGAAAATATTTTTTTCTCGCATATTCATCACTAACATTCGAGTTCTGGTCTTTGCTCTCGTAGCATAAAAAAGCAAGTTCTGAGTTCCTCTTTTATTGGAAAATAAAATAAATTCCTGTGATTCAAGCAGCAAAGCACACTAATACTCGTTTCAAATTTGCTTAGAAATGACAGAAAAGAAAACCAGGCCAAAAGGAACAGTACCCCTTATTTCTATCTGCCTTTAATCACTATTTCCCACCACTTCAATCCAAAGCATAAGAAAAAAGGCGCAGCTGCAATCAATGATACCCGTTCTGACGAAGCTTCAATAGTACAAGACCTTGCGAGCCCAAAAATAAATTTACTCAGAGCTGATACAACCAAGTAACAGTTCAAGTTCACAACTTCATCACAATTTGGTTTATTTTCGACCTCATTGCAGATCAGTGTTACATTCACCTCAAGCTTACACAACCGAAACGGCGAGTCCAGCAGAAGGATCGAACCCAGGCATGATGCAGCAAGGTCAAATGAATCCTATCATGGTAAATACCCCTTTCAATCAGAGCTCTAGACCATCGATTGCTTAGAATCCATATTATCAGCAACAACTATACCAGCAGCAACTTTATCAACAGCAGATGTACATCAAGCAGCAAGAGGAGCAAATGCAGCGAGTGATGTACGAGCAAGAAATTTTACGCAAAGAGCTCGAACAGCAGAGATTAGAAAGAATGGAATGGGAACGAAGACGTCGCAAGGAAATTGATCGAACTAAAATCGAGTCCCGAGACCGAGAACGGAATGCCCTTGCTATGCTAAACGCGTTTGAACGAGCAGCGGCTGGATCTGGCGACCACGATGATATTTTAAGTGCCTTTACTAGCCCAAGGAAGAAGCATGATCGCTACCCTGCAAATATGCCAGAGCCAAGCTTTGAGCATCTACGACACAGCGCGCCTAATTTCATACCAAATGCGTTTCAAAAAACAGCAAATATGATGCTATCTCCGAGTTACGGCAGCCCTTACCATGTGCCTCCCAGCGGAGGGTTAGGTGGGTCGTCAATTGACTCTAACTTGGTGATCATGAAGCTGTTGGATATGATAAAAGAAGATCACAGCAAGCCCAAAAAGAATAAACTTTCTGATATGATGATGAATAGTCTTGAAAGGCAAAATCAGGTCTTGATTTCGCTTGCGAAAAATATGGGCGATGAAAAGGAGGACAAAACGTATGCTGAAAACAAAAACCTCGAGAGAAAGATTAGGAAATTGGAAATGCAAACTGGATCCAAAAGAGTCGATGTGGAGCAGCAAAATACCATGGACAGACTCGCGAACAATTTCAATAGTAATCAGTCATTATTCTATTGGTTTTGCTCATTGATTCTCCCGATGTTAGGACCTCTGCCTCAATTTCAACCGAATCTCAATCCTTTCTTGCCTAAGCTTGGCCAGAGCCCGTACTTCTTCACTTATTCTTGGCATTTGACTCATAGTATTGATCCTTCAGGTTTAGTACGAATCCTTTTATGTCTCAGATGATGTCTCAAAACCCTATGATGAAATTCCAGCAGGGAATGCAGGGGATGACGCCATTCGCTTTCGACCCACCGTAAGAATTTTATAATTGCTATTTTTTCACTCATTTTCAGGGAGAAAAAAGGTACAGAGCCCTATCTCACCACTAACGTTTTCTTATTCCTTTAAAAAGAGAAGAAAAAGAATTTTTCCAAAATAAAACGACAACGACTAGAAAAGCTCCTTATGGACCTGGTAATTTTGCTGTGTTTCGGAAGAGTGTAATTAAGAATATTTTGTCAGGGTCTTGATAAAGACGATGATGAATTCGATGATATCAAAGAGGTTCCAGTGCCCACTACCGATGAAAATAGAAAGGGAAGAAAGAAGAAACCTGTTGATGACGAAATCGACAGCAGGAGCGGTTTGTTCCTCTCGCTCGATATAATTTACGCTTTTTTTTAGTCATCAAAGACACAAGGAAAAATCGAGAAGCTGAGGCTGTCGAGAAAGCTTTGGCAGAAGAGCGAGCGAAGCAAGAGGAGGCGAAAAAGTTAGAAGAAGCAAAGAATTCAAAGTATGAGCAGGAGTAGTTGCTTTATTTGCTAATCGATGTCTCAGGCAACGAAAGAAACTGAGACTCCGTGCCTTGCTTTGGACGCGAGTCTGGCCGACTCTTTTCGAAAACTTTGTCGTGGATAAATGTATTGATAAACGAGAGGCTCAAATGGCTGCTCATAACGACGAGCTTGGATTAGTCTTTGATGTCAGTTTTACTTTCCTCTGCGAGTGTATTTATCGTGGTAATTAGGCCGTGACGAACTGGTGTAAAACGGCTTCAGCAAAGGGCATTCAAGCTGTATTCAATATCTATCTCCTACTCTTGCGTCTTAACTATTCGCGACTGCTCTTAGATTACCGCAGATATAAAAAAATCGCTGGTCATTTGCGAGATAGAGGGCAAAAAGCCCAAAGAAACAGAAATTGGACCTCGCTGTCAGGATATCTCTGTAAATCTAAGCTTTGAAATGACAGATCTAAGTTTTATTTTTTACAGGACAAACTTAAACTGATTCTGAATGGAATGGATCAAATAACAACAGAAGAAATGTTACCAAAGAACGCTCTCTTATATTTCTGTATCCAAGCACATCTTTCCGTTCGCATTGTTAACTTTTTTCGACAATTCTCCAGCCAAAATCGCATTTAAAAGAGGTTTCTTACCGCAGTCCTTTATGTTCGACATGGAACTTCAGAGATTCTCATTCAATTATTTCGGAGGAATAAAGTAATAGCCAACTCTTTCTGAACCCGAATTGACTTCTCCTGTCCTTCAGAGATCAAAATCCTCAGAAAGTGAAAATGATATTAGTATTCTTCTTTATCGTGAGAGTCATGGTCCATAAAATAATACTTAACCCTTTCGCATTGGATCCGAAACTGAAAAAAGACGAACCGACCAAAAAGTAAAATTCAATGATTCCTGCAACTGAAGAAAATAACTGCTTATCATAGTAATCTAAGGACACTGGCCTCGGTTCTAGTGAACTGCGCATGTGACTGGGTGAGGCAGAATTGCGCACCAGTTCCCAACAATTCGGTGCATTTAACGAATGAATTGAAAACCAAACCTGGACTTCCATTAAAAGCCTGTACTTTACGGCTACATTACTCATTTAAACATTTTTACTTGTGTATGTAGTTCCTGAAGAGCAGTTAGAACCACCTAAGAAGAAAGATGACGTTACGACTGTTATGATTGGTATTTTCACCAAAGAGCAGCTGAAACCTTGGACTGATAAACGAAATTTGTAAACTTATTTGAAAATATTTCTTAACGAAACGCAATTTTTTTCAGGGATACTGGTATAAGAGCATCTATAGAAGGATGGGCAACAAAGATCTATGGTCTGCTTGAAAGAATCCATGATGAACAAATAAAGAAAGAAGTCTCGGTTGGTAGAGGACTACTTGCTAGGTTAGGAGTTGGAGTGAATTAGAGTTAGAATCCAACTATGAAGGAGGCAATTTCTAACTATCTAGTAGATAAAATATGTTCTCTTTAAATTCTTTCTTTATGCTTTACTAGTCTGTTTGGTTGGGAAAGAGACTGACTCATATAAATATATATAGAGTTCTTTTGGAAAGAAAATCCCAGAAGGGTTATTATTACTGAACGAGGGTAAATAGGACGACACAACCCATACATATTCTCATCTCTGCAGTTTATAAGGATTTTGCCATTTTCTTAATGAAGATAATAATGAAAAATATGACACTATATTCATTTTCACAAAACGAGAATGCGATAAAGTCTCCTGACGATTTAAGATCTGCTCCTATTTCTAGAGTTCGAGGAATTTTCCTTATAACCGGAAAAGATGTCTCTTAAAATAAACTATTCAAAGGTTTTGTGTTTTTATTTATTCACTGTTTCAGTGGAATGGCTCGAGGTAAAAGGATTACAATCATTAAGATATTGTAGTTCAACTTCGGAAAAAGCTGACTGAAGATTACTTTCGTATTTTGAGATTCTTTATTCTAATTTGTCATCTTATTTAAAGGCAGTAAGTATAGTGATTTTCTGAATAGCAACAGCAAGAAAAACCCAACAGATGGTTTAAACAGTCAAGTATCTCTCAAATTTGGATCTAGTACTGTTAGAAATCTCATTTTGAGGATACCTATTAATTTAATTTCTTCATACTAAGAGAATATTAAAAGTACTATGCGAATTCAGGATCCCCGCGTTACAACAATCGAACAATAATTTTGGAGTTTGCTATTCACATGAAAGCGACTTGAATTGTATTTTAATGAACAAGCTATTATAAATATCCTACGGGGAAACCTCGAGACATTAATGTATTTTCCAGAATGCTAATTAAGAAAGTGATAAAATTCGCGAACTTAGTTCGAATTAAATTATCATACCTATTTTATAGATACTTGGCACGAATAAAAGTATTACAAAAGTTAAATAGTTCAACGGAAACTCCGATTATCAGCCTGCGTCACCCTATTGTGATAGCTGTTAGCAATCACTCGCTACGATGCAACTCAATTAATTAATTAGGACTTCAGATGGTTAATTAATCCCTCAAGAGTTGACAAATTTAAAAACTTAATTATTCCCAAGACTTAAAATAAAAAGTCAGCAAAAACTCAAATGCTTAGAACTACTTACGGAAATGAAGATGAGATGTTTTCCATCCCTCCTAAAACCAAATTTCTTTATGAAGACTTCAAGTCAGTAGCAGAAACATCGACGTACCGAGTATATAATGCCAGAGCTCGTGCTTCTCGTGAGTGGCACACAATCAGAGTCTTTGATTGCACAAAAGAGTATGTAAAAGCCAACGGCGATGATGCTGCTGCCCTCTTCGTTCAAGAGCTGCTATGGCTTCAGCGACGTTATCCGGGCTCTGTCTTCACGAATACGTTCGAGATATGCAAAAATGGCAAACAAATGTCTTGTGCAACCCTCTCTTATCTCCCACTGGGTTGCCAACTTGATGAATCCGAAGAAATCATAAATCCAAAAGATGCCAAAGTGATTGAAAAGATGCTGAGCGATGTACTCTCCGATGTGGAGTTTCTTTGGAAAGATCTTCAGCTAAGAAAGATTTTGGATACAATGGGTCCTGAAAACATCTCTTTTATTAAAGAGAAGGGAAGATTTTTCCTGAGTAATTGGGCGAAAATCTTAGAAAGGGCCCCATTAAGAGATAATGATTTAACAGAAACTGTCACAGTCCTTCCAGAAGAGTCGAAGAAAAAGAAGTTAAGTTTTCAGGATTTGGCTGCAGAAATTAAAGCGTTGGCCTTTGCAGTATTAAAAATGAACAAAGTAGAGTATTCCGGACTCCAAAGTTTGCTTGCATTGCCAAATCTTCAAGCTTCAGCTGGTGATGCTGCGGTGAAGTCAGTACTCAAAGATGTTTTTCCTGATTCTGAGAAGTTACAAGAGTTGATTGGCAAGATGTTGAGCCCAGATCTGAAAAACCTAACCAACCTTGAAGAGCTAAGAATTAAAGAAGAGGGAAATCAGCATTCATCCAATCTCATCAAATCCAATCTCGTCGAAGAGGAATCAAAGCAATTACAAAGTAAAACCGAAAGTTTCTCTCCAAATAAGTCATCATCAGCCATTGGTATATATTCTGCTCTCTTCATTTCTTTGACTCTTTTTCTCAATAGAAAATATTGCTTCAAAGCCGATGCTCGCCTGGTCTTCGCACCAGAATAATACGATTAGTATTGTGGAATTCGACACTCAGCAGAAATTTGCAAGCTTTGAAGGAGCAAAACTCAATATCAAGAGTAGTCTTTAAGATTTTAAAATTTATTTAAATCTGTTATCCTGAAAAAGATTTCGAGAAAAGTTGGACGCATGTCAAAGAAATCTCAAACACGAAGTTCCTCGTTTCGGTTCACCATGACCACGACACCTCTGCCAGTCTAGAAGTGACCGATATCTCGAAAAGAGAGCAAGTTAAGAAAATATTTTCATCCGAGGAAGTTTCAGGAAGTAAAGCCACCATTGAAATTATTCTCATTAATCTTTTTTCCTAGTAACTGGGCGTGGAGATGTTGCATTTAATCCTCGAAGAGGCATCCTTGGCGCAATGTGTGTTGGCGGGAAGCACGCTTATCAGCTATTCAATTTTGATACAGCGAAGTCCGTTGACATTGTAAAGTTCAACCGCTGTTCAAAATGGCACTCACAGTATAGGAGCCAAAGCAGTAATTAAATTTTTTCATTGCAGATTTTTAACGAATTTGCTTCTAGAGAACCACATAACGAGCCTGGATTTCGATCCGAATGGAGAGGCCGTAGCAACAGTTGACTACTATGGAACCTGTTTAATCTCACATGTAACCACCGATAATTATCTTTTCCATTCAAATATGGGGATGGGTAAAACCAGGGGTAAGTAGCATTTTCAAATACGTATTCTTATCGTTACTCTTTAGATGCATATGGTCGCTGCAGATGGAGCGTTCATGCTGATGACCGGTTCTTATTCGTCAAGTATGATCAAAGATACCTTAATATCCTAGACATTGAGAAGAAAATTCTCACTTTGAAGAGTCCAGTTGAAAGTGAATCAAAAAGTAAACGCATCTAATCTTTTTTGACATCTTGACTTGATCTATGGCTCAATTCCCAAGAATTTAAGAGAGAGCCATGACAGTCTCTTTTATATGAAGAGAAAATTTAAAATTTGGTTTTGGCTGTTTTCTTGTTTTATATCTCTCATCCGGATTCAACATCATTCTTGATAGGCTATACATTCTGGATTGATGCTTGCCAGAGTGGAAACCTGTTGGCTTCAACTGGCAGTGATTGCAATGTGAAGATCTTTGACAAGCGAGAATCAAAAGTTATCCAAACTTTCACCGACATTCATAACATTAATATTTTTTATTCTTTTAACAAATTTTTATTTGGTAGATTGGATCTCTTGTGTGCGATGGAGTCCGGCTGGCGATATGATCGCGACTTCTTCATGGGATAAGACAGTAGCACTTCTCGACTTCAAGACTGGAAAACCGCTTTATACTGGGGAGACCTCGGATGGAAGTAACCTTTCACTGCTTACTAAATCACAATCGTCCTTATTTCCTTATCAGATATGGCTATGTCTGTCTGCTTCATTTGAGAAAGAACCAATGACTATAATATACTTCAGGAGAAAAGGCCACAAGAGACCGTTGGAAGTTATAGACCACAATAGACAGTATGCTAGAATCGCTAGTGACAGCGACCATATTTTACTCATCCTATGTATGTATGAGCTTCATGATTCATTTATCCTATCTGAAAATAAGCCAGAAAACAGAAAATTGATCTCGTTAAATTTTCTTGGATTGACTTCATTGCAAAAATGCAATTCCAATTTTTCAATTAAGAAAACACTAATACTCAATTCTCTCTTCGAACTTTTTAATGAGTTTAACCAAGAAATCGCAGTGAAGAGAAATAGGATTGAGGCAAATTTTGTTCTACTGCTATTTTCAATTAATTTCACTCTCTTTCGTTTCAAAATGATAAATATGTGTGTAACACTTGTCAATATAGAACTGTATCCCTACAGGAGTCCATAATCTAAGAGGAAATTCAAGCTTCAATTAATGGATGAAGAAGAGATCCTAAACTTTTGTATAAATCCAATAAAGGAAGCTACAATAAATACTGACCACTCATCGAGGATGGCAGCGAAATTCCCTAGTTCTTCGAACTCGTGGAATCACAAAATTAGGTGTAGGCAGACCCTTTATCCAAAATAGACTTGAAAAAATTTTTTGCAGGTTTAGAGTTTGCCGGAATTTAAGTTTTTGTAAGGTTTGAGGGATTTAGTCATAAATTTTTTTATTTTGGATCGCTTTTCAGTCTCCTACCATCGTAGGCGAAATAAATACGAAAAATTCAATCAGATCTCTGACTCATATCTCATCAAATTCTCATGTTGAGATTAGGTGTCAATAATTAATAATTTATTTCTCGCACGATCAACAAAACGTAAATCAATGGTCTCAAAGAGTAATCAAATGTCATTCAGTGGCAGACTCATATATTTTTTGAAGACTCACCACCCAAAAGAGACGCGTCAAGCGATGCATTGCTTGAAAACTCGCGACAAACTGGTACTAATACTACTATATTCCACTTAGTTGTGGGTTGAATAAAGGTTATAATCAAGAGTAATTAATTCTTGTTTATGAGCTATATGATTAAGGTGACTGAGAATTTTTTATTGCAATCTGTTTGTATTTTGTCGATCCTTCGTGGTGTTGCGGTCGCACTTGAAAATTTTGTAGAAAACTATAAACGCCTCATGAACCATAAGCTTTCAAATTGGAGGCTTGAGAACTTTCTCTTCAGATCGATATGATTGATTTCTTGAAGTCGAGTTTTTTCACCTGTATATAAATAAGTATAAATAAGTAGCTCAGGCTTCAAGGATGTGGTGCTTTTCAGTTTAAAAGCAGAGATTTGTTGAAATAGGTTGAATAAAGTTTTTTTTTTTGGAGAGTTAGATTAATACTTCTTACCAATTTTGAGTCGAGGGAACTTAAATTTTGGAAAGAAAGAGAGGAGTACCTAACTTACAGCAAACAATCAATTGCATCAAAAAGTGTTTAAATTATTCTAACGATTTGAGGGTTTTACATGTAAGGTTCTTAGAACGGTTCAGATTTATAACTTCAGAGAACCAAAAACGAAACTTGAAAACGATAGATTTGCCAGAGGCGCTGATTCAAGAAAAGAAGAGTATAATGAATAGAATAATACTAACTGTATTATCTGCACGAGATGGTAGGTTTCAAAAAAAGAAGACGGAATAAAGGCATATCCGTCAAAGGGAGGAAAAACACGAGTCGTAACACGCCTCTATTCGAAATGCTCCTTAAGATGAAAAAGACAATGATCTTCTGCACGAGATTCAAGATAGAAACATTGCTGCCGGCTGAAGATAGTCAACATAATACTAAGAAATGATTGTCACTACTGTATATATTTAGACCTCTTTTTTTATCTATTCCCTTCTATGAATACCAGGGGACGAATGTTGGAGGTGCGGATATGGTCTCTTCTATTCAAGAAGAAGAAGTAGAAGTGGTTTCATTCGCTATGAAATTCGATAGAAATTGATATTAACGATGAAATAATGATAAATAACGATGGAGAAATTGTAATGCTTGAATTAATATAAGGTTTGGTGATATCATCCATTTGTTTAGTTCGGTCGAATTCCTATCGTTTTATCTCGTTTCTCATGAAGAAACATGAAATAATTATGAACTGCAGATAAAATATGTAATAATCAAGACTCTCATTGATGGTTTTTTGATTTATTTATTCAATCTATGACGTTCATGGTTCGTCCTTAACCAATTTTATTTCTCTGCGTTCTTTGTGCTTTATCTTCATCTAGATAAAGCATACTGAGTGAACACTACCTAATGTTTGATAAACATATGTGTTAATATTAAAATATCACAATTACTTTCATCTGGGGTGGTTCCAGTATAAAGCACCTTCCCGGTATTTAAGTCTAGCAATTTAGCTGTGTTGTCATGTGCCGCGGTTGCAATCACTTCACCACTCGGACTCCATCGAATACAAAGGATTGTATCTAACAACAAGAACGAGTTTTAGAAATGATTCATTAAACAATTTAAAGAATCTTACCCAAGTGAATGCCATCAAAGGATCGAACGACTTTCGATTCTCGCTTGTCAATTATATTAAGCTTCTTTCTATCACTATCTAATGCAAGCAAATTGCCGTTGTTTTGACAAACATCGATCCAATAAGTGGGCGCTAGAAGCAACAACATTTAGCCTCAAAGAGGAAATGAAAATCATAGAATTAGGCATAAAAATTAGCGCAGTATCTCCTGTTGAGGAAAAGAGAAGCAGACTTTTCCTTGTGAAAGTGGAAAATTAATTCTGCATGATGAAGGAGTAAAATGTTAAGAAAAGAGAAAACAAAGATTTGCTCAAATTACATGACCCAAATGAGATCGATTTCTTCAAAGTTAGAACCTTTTTCTCGGCATCCAAGATATCGAGCTTGTTGCTACCAGACTTCACGAAGAGTAGGGGTTCGTCAGTATTTGTGCTCCATCGACAGCGTCCAGTATCATCTAATAAACGAGTACAAGAATAGCTATAACTGTTAGTATTCATATCGGATATCAGACACACCCCACTCCGATCGATACCCGCTACAATTTCTCCAGAAGGATTGATATCAAAACTTGAAATATAGTTTCCTTGAAATGAATGAATGTTGGTAATTGAATCCAGAATAACATATTAAATGGTCGCTTACTGGAATGAGTTTTGTGTTGTGGATGCCATTTCGATTTTTTTAACAACTGACAGCTATAGCTACCTGTCTTCCCAGAATATTCGATCCTGTGCAAATGGTAGGCAATTTTCCCTCCAAGAGGGATTGAACCAATAAGATTTCTTCTTGCATTAACCGCCACGTCTCCATTGCCAACAGCTAGAGAGAATATAAATAAATTATTCCAAACGATGGGTACGAGAAATAGCTTTATCAATATTTAAAAAAGAGACTATGTAGTCATAACGCATTCAGTATGAATCGATTTTACCTCCTGAAACTTCTTCAAAAGAGTATATCTTCTTTGCTGCTTTCCGTGAGATATCAAATATTGCCATATTCGCTGATTTTTCGTAATGATGATTGAGCGAGACTAGTAATTTCGTGTTAGGAATTTCTTTGACATGAGTCCAACTAACTGAAGATGAAGAAAATTGGATTATCAATGAAAAATCTAAAAGAAATGAATGTGCCTCTCCTTGATTTTATTAGAACTCCTGCAAAGTATGCATATTGCTTTTTATTCTCAAGTTGCATGACACTGATGTTATTTAATATCATTGAAGACCAAGCGAGCAATGTTGGAGATGTCGGAGTGATCTCTTTTATGCAAGCAAGTTTAGATGAGTTAGAGGGTCTGACGATTAAAAGAGTGGAGGAAGGAGAGTTCTGCAAACAAAGCAAATAGCCTCAAGAGGAAAAATTACCAGTTCTTAAAGACTTTCTAAGTAAATCGTCCGTTGTCACTTCGCTTTTTGATGCTAGTTTTGACTCTTCGAAGTTTGCAGGACCTGAAGACTGTAAGTCTGCCTTTTCGTTGCTGTGAAGCATTCTTTTTTCAACTTTGCCACAGTTTGAGTCGAAGATATAATAATTTTATTTAATTAATTCGAATTTGATAAATAAGTAATGTTTTGAATTAATTAAACTGTGGAACGGACTCAGATAACTGAAAGCCTACTGTAATATTTATACTTCGATTCTATAATTATAGCTCGCGTAGTGAGATGTTACAATAGCTATTAATGTAAAAAAACCAGAAAATTCTCAAATGCCTAAAAAAATGATCATAGAGTAGTTTTCTGATCTGTCTCTTTTTTATGATGTTAAAGCGAACAATTTATTCCTCTTTGTATCTTGCCTGTATTTCACATATAATTAATCAAAAGAGGAGCCTTAAAAATTAAAAAAATTTTTAGATTGAGGTGTTTCCGGGTTTTGCTTTGTTTTTTTTTTTTGGTTTTCTTTGTTACCATATTGCATCCAAATTTTAAATGTATTTTCCTCCAAAACGCTTCACTCTCTGCTCTAATTTTTTTCATCAGATTAAAAATCGAACTAATCTCCTCTTCGGTGATATAATTTGTTTCTTTCGGCCGAATCTTTCTCGTTGTGAATAGCAACCGATTATGGAATATGAAATAACTCACAATGGCAGAGCAAACATTGTAATAACTAAGACTCTCGATAATATTTTTTTAATTGCTTATTCAATATATAGTTCGTTTTCAACCGGTCATCTGTCTCCGCGATCGTTGCACTTATCTTCATCTCGGTAAAGCATATGGAGCAGGTCACCTCTAATGATTTGATAGAGATATCTGTTAATATTGAATTATCATATTAAAATATCTCCATTATGTTTGGCAGTTTTTTCAGATCGGACAAATGGATATTTCAATGAATTCCCAAAGATGCTTGAGACATATAAAGATAATTCAAAAAAGTTGCTTGAAATGTTGCTACACCTATTTTACTGTTGCTCATTATCGATTGTTGAGTAAAAAGCATGAACAGAGGTGGCCTAGGCTTCAAAAATTATGATTCCTTCTCTGAATAAATAATTGAGTAACAGTTAAATATATGGCTTCCCGTCAGTTCGCGTAATTAATCAAGACCTCTGAGAATTGATATATTATGACTTTGGAAAGTTAATTACTCAAGTTTAACAAAATTAAAATTTATTCATTCTCAAATCTCAAATCCCAAAACAAGCAAAACAACAGAAGGCAAGAAAATGCTTCCAAAAAACAATGAAAAAGGGGATTCATCTAATCTGGTCGAAGAGGAATCAAAACAATTGCAAGATGAAACGCAGAGCGGCTCACCAAATAAACCATCTACAATCATCGGTATGATATTTTTTGTCGTAATTATTACATGAACCATTTTTTGAAATAGAAAACAGCCCTCTACAACCGAAGCTACTCGCTTGGTGCTCACAGTGGAATAATAAGATTAGTATTGTTGAACTCGAAACAAAGCAAGAGTTTGCTAATTTCGACGGAGTGAAACTCAACAAGGCTAAAGGTATTTTTAAGCCTTTCATTTCTGATCCAATTCGGTCACAATACATTAAAGGTGACAGCTGGACTCACGTAAAAGAGATTGCTAATACAGGACTTCTTGTTTCTCTTCATCACAACTATAACCAGTCTGCTAATCTAGAAGTGTTCGATGTCTCACGGAAAGGACAAACTAAGAAAATATATTCTTTTGAGGAAATATCTGGCAGTAGAATCATTATTAACTAAAATCTATCTCATCTTTTCTCTTTTCTAGTAACTGGTTTTGGAGATGTGACTTATAATCCAAGAAGGAACTTTCTTGGAGCAATGTGTGTTAGAGGAAAGATAGCTTACCATCTGTACAATTTTGGCACATCGAAATCCGATAGTATTGTAAAACTCATCCGAAAATCGAGATGGCACTCCCAATACAAGACTGAAGAAAGTAATTAAGAATTTTATTTACCACTCCTGACCCATTTTAATAAATTTTTATATAGAAAATTTCATAGCTAGCCTTGATTTCAATCCTAATGGGGAGACTGTAGCAACCATTGACAAGTATGGAGTGTGCTTAATATCAGATGTAAACACCGACAGTTATTGCTTCCACCTCAGCATGGAGATGAGAAATGGCTTTGGTTCTGGTTAGTAATTTGTTAGAATATTATAATTTTCAACTTTTTTATTTCTATCAGGACCAGACATATTTCTTCTTAATTAGTTTCTTCACTGCGTTAAAATTCTTAACTATGTTAATTACTCGTTAGATTATCATGCACGTTGTAGATGGAGCTCTAATCCTGATGAGCCATTATTATACGTCATGTATGATTGGAGGCGCCTCAACATCCTAGATGTTGAGAAGAAAGCTCTCATTTTGAAGAGTCCAGTTGAAATTGAATCAAAAGGTAAGAACAATAGTATTTTAATTTATACTTCTTCTTCTTTCACTTGGGAAAGAAGATTAACTTTATAATTTTACATTTCGAGCTTGTGTATTTTGGGTGATTCTTGTTGTCTGATTTGATATCCATATCTTATAGGCTGCACGTTCTGGATTGATGTATGTCAGAGTGATGGAAATATGTTGGCTGCAGGTAGTTCTGATGCGGATGTGAAGATATTTGACAAACGAAAGTCACAGGTTGTCCAAACTTTCGAGGGCATTCACACAAGTAATATTTTTTGTTTAATAAATAATTCCTGATTACTAATTGCGATTTTATAGGCGAGATCTGTTGTGTGAGATGGAGCCCAAACGGTGATATGCTCGCGAGCGCTTCCACTGATGCAACTGTACAATTATTGGACTTCAAAGCTGGAAAAAAGCTTTATACTGGAAGGACCTCACGCAGGGGTAAATTTTTACTGTTTGATTAATAAAGCTATTCTGACCATTTCTTAGAACTTGCTTCGTCAGTCTGTTTCATTTGAGAAAAAAAATCCATGCAAATGAGCACACGAGGGGAAGTAGCCACAAGAAGAAGTAATTTGGGAGAATAATCACCGGTTACAATGAATAATAGTGTGTTAAAACTGCATATGTCAGGGATTATACACTATTCTTCCGAGCAACATGTATTCTTCCAATCTCAAAACAAAACAATTGGTGAAGGAAACTCAACATTCAAACAAAAAACAAAAAAAGAAAATTTCTTAACTTTTGAGTTATTTCATCGTGAGAATGTGAACAAGCTTTTCAATTATAAGGAAACTTTAACGACATGGTAGAAGTTAATTTATTGGTTGACACAAAAACGTAATCATTTGAATATGAGTAAAACGAGACCATCTCGCCTCTAAGCTCCCGCCGGCTTTTGAAGTACATTCATGGGACTAGAAGAGATAGTACGCTAGCTTCTTTTATCGCTCCCAGGGTTCAACTTCGTGAGTCTCTCCCAAATGATTTATCGAAATTATAAGTCAGAAGTGAAATCAACTAACTACTGTGTGTCAGGATAGAAAGGAGTAAAGTTCGGACAAATGAATTCGGATTCGACTGCATGCAACTCAAGACCACTTCCTCAGTGTGTGTGCCCCGTCAACTCGGAGGTAAGAGAGCTGCTACGTCGCTCGATTCCCTCCTGGATGTCTTTAGAGCATTTCTTGAGGCGAGATTTCAACTAGTTACTTAAAAACATAAGGAGCACTTGTGTTCGAGTTCTCAAGAGGAGCAATTCCGTTACGTTTTATTTCTGAGTCTCTAACCAGTGTAATTAATGTTCAATGAATAAGAAGATACACAAATGTATTCTCTCTGCTGGCGTATCGAAAGTATTTCTGCAGTATATTATTACCACTTAATAGAGTCAATCTACCAGATATTACAAGGAGCATAGCTTTTTTTTAGTCATCTAACAAGAGTCTCTGAAGCAAGTAGATATGAAATTGATATTATATAAAATGTTAATGTAGCACAATAAGAAATAAGCAAATACTAAAATGTGTATCGAGTTAAATTCCTCATAAAATAAACCTTGATTTGATCTAATTTGACCTGATATGGCGTTATTCATATATGCGGATAAGTTATCCATATTTGTGGACTTGTACCCCAAATATGAGAGATTTCGTTTTACGGACAAAGGTGAGTACAAAATAATTCTATTCTGAGCTCCGTTTTAGTGAACTAGGGTCTTCTTCTGCAATTTTTTCACAGTCACATAAATGAACACCACTAGATATTAATAGCGATTCAGAAATTCCATTCGAACATGTCATGCCAACTCTTAACTTGCTGATACAACTGCTTGAGCCTTAAAGTTGTTCTGAGTAAACATGATTCAAATTGAGTATCTCCGAAATCGATTTTAGATGATATCTTGTCATTGGGTACATAAATTAGATATTTTTAAGTCAAAAAGTAAGTAGCAAGAATGTTGTTGTCTTTCTTTACGTCGATTCATTTAATACTCAATTGCATTTGGAGTTTCGCTAACGTTCCAAAGAGAAAATCCAAATTTTACATCAAAAAATTTTTCTATTGGAACCTTCATTCTCTTTGCTTTCATCAAATGGGACACTCAGTAATTTGATAAATTCCTTTTATTTTCCTAATTATGAATATTTCAGCCAAATAAAAAATTTGAGGTTTGGATAATTTATAAAATTTGCAGCTTTGTCATAAAACATTAAAATGAGAGGTTGTTTGAGGTTGTGTTACTCCAGAACATCTTAGCACACTGCCAATATTTATTTATCTCTCTATCATATTTTTCATTTTGAATTTCGATGTTAAAGATAAGAACTTAGATTTTTAATTATTCTAAAGCGAGATTCAAGAAATAGTTTGGAAAGTAATATCAGGAAAGTTTTCATAAAAAATGCCATGAATGACAGGCCAGATGTATATGTGAAGTTTTTGAAAATATCGTCATATTTTTATCTCAAATAACTCAAGTGTCGATAATTTTGCTAGTAATTCAAAGAGATTCTGAATATTATGTCGTATCCGAGCTGAGTAAAGGTTATACTCAAGAAAGCAATCTATCCTTGTTTATGGGCTTTTTTAGTGAGAGATGATTAAGGTGAAGTTGGTGAATACTATGTGTCGATTTTGAGCTGAGTGACTTAAATTTTGGAAAAAAATTACTTTCACAGATAGCTGCTTTTCATGAATTATCTTATTTTGAAGTAATAATGTGCTGTAGTTTCACGAACGCAATTAAAGCAATCGAACTTATGAATATCTTGATCAAGGAAGAAGTGGATCTTTTTGCATTAATGGGTGAAAAGTGAATAACTTTTCAGTGGGTATTTAGAAACTATGACAATATGCCACTACCAGAATAATTATTGTTTCTATTACCGACTACTCTGACCAATATATCAAATGCTTGAGTGAATAAAAATAATGTAACAATCCTATTGTCTCGTTTTGCCAATCCAGGACTCATCATGATCTGGAGATGTAATTTGTGTAACATTGCTCTATGCTAATGATTCAACTTTGTTGTCTATTTGTTTA
>ENA-UOTZ01000205-UOTZ01000205.1-compost-metagenome-genome-assembly--contig:-NODE-205-length-50184-cov-9.403377_pt1 | contig 50184 bp, 40 predicted proteins | sample MGYA00238144_ERZ746983 | MGnify/ENA primary metagenome ERZ746983 (study PRJEB28759, sample SAMN06268863) | compost metagenome | isolation source: single cell | place: USA: California, Emeryville, Joint...
GGTGGCTTGCTGATGGTTGGGGTGTGCATCTATTTCATGCCGATTGAAAGGAAAAGAAGAAACGAGCCCAAGCCGGGTGAAACTGGTTTTATCCAAATGTCTTAGAAAGGGTTTGGTTTACAATGTTAGAAAGCTGTAGTCATATATGAAAACTTATATCTCATTTAAAAATTCGAATGTATGAACATTCATTAGATCAAATATGTTTTAAATTTAGAGAGCTTGCTAGTTCTGTGGTTGGAAATAGAGCAAAAAATTTATTATTGTTATGGATATCTTTGAAAACCCGTGAGAAAAAAAAGAATTAGTTCGACACCTTATAACGATAGCAAGCAAAATTTGATTTATCGACCTCAAGGTTGAAATACATAAAACAAATTCAAAAAAAATTTGAGTACATAAAATTAGTTTTATGGATCATATGGCTGTGTATAGCTTTATGGGAAGCAGAAGTACTTCAACACACGCACACACAATAACTTTTTTTCTCGGATAAGGCAACACTCCTTAGATAAACCTTTGAGAATCTCACTACAACTCACTCTTTTCCTATTGAAAATAGCTTACTTTCATACCTCTGAAATTAAAATTTCAAATTATCAGGTAAAGTTCTCATCTCTCTACGGAAACGTAAGTTGATAAGAACATTTGAAATATCACTACTTTCTGGCAAAATTAATGCTTAAAACTTTTTCGTAGAAAGGCCACTCATGTCAAACTCTCAGAATTTGCAAATCAAATAAATCACCTGAGCCCTAATTACTTTAAATTTTTAAGGTCTCCAGACATCTTTGATTAATCAAATATTTGCCGGTTCTTCTGACGAAACTTGATCAAAACTCTATGAACCGATCCATTTTCTTCTACTTGCTGGCAATTGCATTTGTCTCTCAATTCGCTGTTGCAGAAATCGTCTTTGTCGCTGAACTTTTCAGACATGGCGCTCGTGCAGCTTCCTCTAACCGCATCCCATTCAACCAAACCTTTAAAGTGCCTCCTTCAAGCTTAACCGCCAATGGAGAATACATGCAGTACTTACTTGGGTCTTATATGAGAAAGACTTATATCGAAAACGGACACGTGCTCTCTTCCTCCTACAAGGAACAAGAAATTCAAGTTCTTTCCTCAAGAACCAGCAGAACAATCCAAAGCGCCTACTCTCATCTAGCTGGGCTCTATCCACCTGGAACAGGTTCAAACGTATCTAATCCAAATATTACAGATATGCTTCCCTTTGGGTTTTCTGACAGCTCCATCACAAAGGAAACTCCATCTCTTCCATTCAATTCCCAATCGATTCCTGTCTACACCTCTGCTGAGGAAGACGATTTCATCCTTCATGGATATGTCGGAGAGGTTTGTCCGAATGCAAATGCCTATCAAGATGCGAGCCAGAACACAACTGCTTATTTGAAGGTTCAAGACCAGCTATCAAATACGATTGAGAATCTTGCAGCCGTACTTAACCTTCCAGCTTCAAAAGTCAACATGTTATATGTTAAAAAAATCTACTCAGAGCTTCAATGCGCTCGATACGAGGGCTTTGATCTCCCTATCCAACCTGGCAGCGAGCTTTGGAACAACATGAGTTTCGTGTATAACTTCGTAAACGTCTACCGGTTGACCTACATACCTAAAGCCCTGAAAGCCTATGTTACTCATTTTCTTAAAGATTTACGTGATGCGATTCTGAATGTCGAAAATGGTGTTTCGAACCTTCGGTTGAAAGTGTACAGCGCACATGATTATACGTTGATCACTATATTGAATTACTTCAATCTGATTTCATGGGAGTGCAAGTTGAATCAATTCAGTGGCGAAGCGCAGACTGGCTGTGTCGCGGGACCTGAATTTGCTTCGCAAATCGTTTGGGAGCTTCACAATATTGAAGGTGAGTATTATGTGGTGATGAAGTACAATAATGAAGTTCAAAACATTTGTAACTCAAGTGATGGTATGTGTGCGCTAGAAGATTTTATCAAATTGCTTGAAGCTGGAATACTGAATGAAACAGAATATCGTCAGGTGTGCGGAGTTCGAGGAAAATCAAAATCAGGTAAAATATTGCTCGGAGATTTGATTACTTATATTGAAAATTATTTTCTAGTTTTGACAGATGGAAGGAAAAAGAAGAAATACCTGAGGGCAGTTGAATACTACTAAGTATTGGGACTGCCTCAAAAACAAAAATTTTTTTCCACATTCAAATTTCTAATTGATACAGAGAGAATCGCACTTAGAATATATAAAACATGGGTTGAAAATTGTTTTTTCATCAAATAATGTATTCATGGTTGATTCTAGACGTGTAGTGTAGCATTGTATTAATGTCTTTATTTCGATATCTTTTATCAAATTCAGGAAATCTGGGGTGGTTAATGAATCCAGCGCGCTAATCACTCCTCAATATTCAAAGAAAATTACCAAAATCTAATATTTTGGATAGAGTTTCAAACATTCTTTTATGAAAAATAAATACTCAGCTTTCTCTAGGGAAACACTCTAACAGTTGCGTTTGAAATGCCTATAGAATTCTTATATTTTGCTCTAGTTGAAAAGCTTAACAACGAGAAAAGGTTTGGAATTTTTATCTATTTTCTCAACAACAAAAAAAAAACTAACGAGCTCGGAAATTACCTCCGCATAATCCTGATTTTATAAATTACCAGCAAACAAGAATAATACTCTTTCGATTAAATGGTCGTTTTCTTAGTTTATCTTTGGGAAGTTAGAAAATCTGAAGGGGAAAATCAATTCGTTCCACCAAGGTTAGAGTCGCAATCCTGAATAGAGAGCGAGAGAGAATAAGGGAAGCAGTTTAAATTATTAACTCATCACCGTCTTTAATGTATAGAGCAAAATCGAATGCTCTCCTCCTGGTTTTTGGTCATAAAATGCAGAATTTATAATTTTGATAAAATCTGGGTTGATAGTCAGATTAAAATGATATTGTTGGTCAACTTATCGATAATAATGAGAATATTTAAAACTCATATGGTTTTGATTATCTTTATCTAATCAGATAAAATCCATTTTTCTTTCATTTAAAAGTATCACCTGAAGGAATGAGATGGCCTTCTGTAGATCGACAAACGAACCCTCCAAAAGATGACTAACAACAATAACGCTTACTCAATCAAGAAGGTTACTTTGCTTTATTTCAGGTAGCATTTCCCAAACTTTGTTTATTTATGAAGTGAACTTACTAACAGATCAAATTTATTTGGTTTAGAAATAATAGAAAAATCATATTCTTTCGATTGCTTTCTTAGATGTTTCGAGAAAAACCCTTCATTTAAATAATTTTTTTCCAGCGTTGATTCCTCCCTCGGATTTCGCGATCCTAAATACTCTAATTTTAATTAGTTGAGCTATTTCAGAAGAACCCCTTCTTGTTGATTTAGTTGCTACCCTAGCAAGTCAATTCTAAAAATTTTCATTTTTTTTACGATAATGAGACAAGAAGCTCTTTCTCCAAGAAAAGATGATTCTAAAGACTTTATTTCGAATGAGACGACAACTCCTCAGGATACCCACCACTCCACGAAGGTGTCAACGTTCATCGATAAGGCATTTACGATTTTAAAGGTATGTTATGAAGAAGAATCACCTTCCCTTTATCATGACGGATTTACTAGGAGCCAGCATATACAGATTATGTGGGATGGAAAGACGAAGGAAATGAATTTGTTATCAAACAGATAAACCTGTTTGCTGAAGAGGTGCTTTGGAAATACTTTGGCCATAGAAACCTCTCTTCTTTTACAAGGCAGGTAATAGAGATGAGGACTTACTGATATTAAGTGGGTTTTAGTTGTACCTCTATGGATTCGTGCGCTGCGCCAGTGAGGTCAATCAATGTGCGTTTATGCATCCGTGCTTCAAAATAACAAGCAGGTAGAGTTTCCCAATGAGTGTTCTACAATTCTCATCTTTTAAAAGTCGAAAGCAATTAGCCATGATAAAACGAAGGAAAAGAGTATCGGGAGATAAACTCCCGAAAGGAAGGAAGAGAGGAGCCTCTCTGAAAAAATCAACAAATAACGAGATGGCTCCTGCTGATGGGATTCAGGCGGACCCTTCTCAGTTTGTCGCGTTTCATCACGAATCAATAACATACACAGAAGTAATAAATGTTTCAAACGAAATGCAGGATAGTTATCAAATTACGCAATTTGTTAGGAGGACGCAATGTCACCGTGCTCTTGGACTGATAGATGGTTTCCCTCACAGCTGGATGAATTTCAAAAGAATATAACAACTTCTTTACCAATAACGTATCTAATGCTTTAATATAACCCTGATTGATAATGGTTGACTTTATTAAGGAATTCTCACAATATCCTACAAAACGCACCTACTTTTCCAATCATACATTCGATGAGTCAGCCATACATTGAGAATTTTGCTCAAGTAGTGAGTGATGCTGTTTTAGAAGTGCGAGCGATGAGGCTCCAGTTGCAAAGACAGAACGATACAGAAGAAGACATGGAACCTGCAGTATTCATACAGACTCTTTTGGAGAGAAACGGCATCAGGTTGTAAACAGACAGGCATACAATTAATGCCCTTCAAACAATTATATTTGAGGTCATTAACAATTTATTTATCAATACACGCCTCTCAAAATCTTACTCTTTCAACATAAGAAGTATAAGAGATACTCTGACTTATCATCATCATTCAGGAGAAAAAGTCGGATTTAGTCGAGTACTTTCGATTCGCAAATCAACACTTAGTCTGTGAATGCTGTCCACATGATCCTTAATCTTTCCACTGCTGAATGAAAGAATACATGTTCGTATACTCAACGATATGAAAACCTTAACTACTAATTGCTGAAACCAAGAACTCTGAATATAATTTAACTGTGCTTAGTATGAATTTCCTAATGACTCGAGTAAAGAGGTGATCTGAGTCAGGATGCATATAAATAATGGATTTAACTTGTTCACTTGCCAAAAAATCGCTGTGTATTTATTATCTCTATTAACAATTTAAATCGCAACATCAGTAGTAGTGATGCACTATTTATCAATCAGTAATATTTATTCTAAACATGCCAGACTAAAGGTCAATTTATTTATTTTGTCTTTAGAATAATATTGAAAGCGTGCATGAGTATCAATCAGCTCCTTTTCCAAAGACAAAGAAGCGCAACCTTTACTCATCAAGAACGAAATGACCCAGAAAATCCTTCGACGATGCAAAACGTCGTCGAAATTACCCACGAAAACCTGTTTTCGAAACAATCAGAAGAAGCTGATGCTAAGAAAGAAGAAAATGCAGACTTAGATATCATTATGGGCGAACCAACGAATTATTCTCAAGAGTCCATTGAATTTATCAGCAGTCATCTTCACACAGAGACAATTTTCAAATTCAAGCCATTTATCATCGCGCTTTTTGAACATTTACTATTCTTCAACGTGCTCGGGCCGTTCATATATTTCTACGGCTGCTTTGCAAACATGAATCGATTAACTAACCAAAGCTTCGTGTTCGGATCTGACCGCATAAGAATGTTCCTCGAGCAAACGCTCATCTGGATCTGTGTCGTCTCCTCAACTGTGCTTTTCTTCTTTGTGCCTCGCCAGACCAGAACCGATGAGGCTGAATTGATTATGCTTTATCTGGCTATTTTGGTTCGATCACTCTTCATCGCTGTTAAATACGCTTATTGCTCAGATGATTTTTTGCGAGCGTTTAACATGCGCATACTGACTCGTCAAGAAATGCAGTCAGAGATTATGGTAACTGCCTGGAGGCCACAGACGGATGACATCATCGAAAAGGATTTATTAGCTACGATGGTTTCTGAGGAAGTTGACAATAATTTATTCTATTTTAACTTCATTGGATACATCAGCAGAGAGAAGGAAAGGAAACTCATAGACGGACCAGATCAATGCGACGAGTTGGCTCGCTGGAGACAGGTTCCAGCTGATAGATTCGGGAGGAGACTCCGCACGGTCCTGGGACTTCCACCGCGCAAGCGGAAATTCTATTGCGGTGAGTTGAAATTATTTCGGCGGCGAAATTCCAAAAAGCTAAGAAGACGTCATACGTTCCCGGTTTATGAAAGAAGAAGAACAAGGAGCATTAGCAGACAAACAAGTTTGGAAGAGCACTCGCAGCCAAAAACCAACGTGACCAACGTCTATTCGACAACTGAGCTGGCAACAGGGGAAGCAGAACCAAAAATCACGGGTTCAGATTTCCATTTACTGTGTGGAATCGGAGGTTCGACTGCCAACACTCAGGAAAATAGGGAATCAAACACGGAAGAGCCAACACTACGTGATCCGAAAACCGTGGGTTTCAATAAACTGACAGTCGAAGAGAAGCTGAAATACTACACGGACGAGATTGTTGCTGTTACGGTCCGTCGGCATTTCAGAAAGAGAACTTTAGTGCTTGAAAAGACGAAAATGTCAGGCTATCGCCTTGCTGTTGACCTCATAAAGCACTCGAGAAAGAAGCGGTATTATAAGGAAATGTGGGTCGCGTTAGTTATCGCAATAATCAAATCGCTGCTGCCGACGCTCTATCGGATATTCAAAAAGTACACCAAAGACCCTACTCTTGATATTTTAGGAGATGGCCCCTTAGGTATCTATCTACTTTTTACGCTGATCATCGCGAATTGCTATTTCTTTTGGACCAACCTATTTGTTGTCTTTCAAGCGATCTCCCAGTACAGAGCAAAACTCTTCTTGCTTCTACATCTCGGAAATCTTATCTCCCCGCGAAATCTGCTGGGGTATAAGATTGAACGGTTATACCCGACTTTCGATATATTTGACCCTGTAAGTATCAAGACATGGACCAACCTCCGGAAAATCTTATGGAATTACGGCGCGAAGTACCAGCTGAGACAAGATCTCAACATAACATTTTATGCATTGATTTATTTGATTATTATGGCGTTAGTCGTTACTCATTGGCTTGGATGGCTAAGGGTAGATTTCAGCAACTCAGAAGTAATCTTATTTTCGTACGAAAGCCTCGTGGTTGTTGTGGTTTTCGTGTATGTGCTGGTGTTGGCGGCGTCGATCAACGACACTTTCCATCTGTATATGAATCTGCTAAAGAAGATCAAAATGATCGCTGGAGACATGTTTCAGCTGGATTACGCGTATTTCGGGGAGGACGCTATTGAGGCGGATAATCTGATTTACAGATCGGGGATAATGATGTTGAAGAAAGAGTTGGGAGGAGAGAATATTGGGGCCGATAAGAAAAAATTTGAAGAGTTTAAGACGAGGTTGAGTGATCGGCTGTCGAAGCTGCTGACGATGATAAGTGAAGAAATTGAAGATTTGGGCTTCGAGTATGTGAATAATCCGTACAAGATTATTGGATTCAGTATTAGTTGGCGATTCTTAAGCACCCTTGTACTTGCATTTGCTTCGTTTACCTTTGCAGTGATCAAGAGGCAAGTGGAGCGTAATCATCAAGAAAGACGTGAAGGCATAAAACAGTTATATGAGATTTTTTAATTGGAAATCCTTAACCTGTGATGCATAGTTTATATAATATGTCAGCTACTTCACTGATGATGATTTTTTTGTTATTTCTGAATGTAGAGGAGGTTTGGCTTATTAGTTGCTAGAGGAGATTAGCTTCTTATACGCTGATGTATGCAATCCTGAGAAGGTCTGAATTCTCGTTTGCGTAAACTTTTAACATGTTACCTATTTAGTATATACTGTCCTGTAGTGGAATACCACAAAAAACTAAACTTTTGATATCGCAGCACACAATGATATTATTGGAATCAATTGCAATTCCTTTCGTTGTAGAACTCTTTAGCTGATGATTATCCACATGAAACTTATGTTCAATGCTTTCAGGAGGATTCAAAGAATGTAACAGAGCTCATCAAAAATAAGTAACAATAAATATTTCCAAGAAAAAGCGAAGAAGCCTTTCTTGATTTTGATGGAGCTGATGCGCGATAAAGTTACCATCTATAATGTGATTCCTGGACGCCTTGAGAGTGATATTTGATAATTTTCACGCGGTCATTTCCGAGCCAAGATTACATAACGCAAGTACTTATCTACTTCCATGATTAGATAGAATTCAACATCTCGATATTCGATTAGCATTTCTTATATTCCCATCAGTTATTTGTAATCAAACTTTGATTTTTCATATCATAGTATTCATAAATACATAATAGCATTTCTCAAGTTTGAAATTAATTTAAATATTGCTTTGAATCTCATTTTGGAATTTGATTTGAAAGAAAATTCTTTCCAGAAAGGCTATAGAAACTGCATTGCTCTTCTGAAAAGATCAGAATTGATGTTTAAATAGCTATCCTCAAGAATGTTAGAAGTTATTAGCACTGGATGTTAAATTGCAAAATTATCTCGGCATAATTTAATGCTGTTCATAGGTGAGTAGTTCATGTCACAAAGGCACTGATTTCTGTTCTAAGGCCATTATTAATACCTTTCTCTTATTTCTTCGAATAAAGCTAGCTTCTCTGACGAGTTAGTAGCAATTTAACTAAATATATCCTTGTTACAGTAGATATAGAGCGAATGAAGTAAAGCTGGGTTTCTCTTCTTACTCCTTTGATAAAAACCTTCCATCTGCACTTCTAAGTCTTTATTTTAACCATTATAATGATGTCGTTCTCCAAGTTTTTCTAAACCACGGCTGTAGATCGACTTGCCTCACTAACATTTTAGTTCCTAACTTATTACTTAGCAGCAAACATACTCACTTGATTCGGAACCCGTGTTATTCCCTGATCCCTTAAAGCAACAAGTTTATCACATGAAATAATATATGTATGTTTGAGTTACTACTCTTACTAAGTAATAAAACTTAGTCAAAAAGTTATTGTCTTTACCCCTTAAGTTGACGAATCTTAGCCGCAACCTACCTCTGAAGATAATGGTTTGAAAATAAGGCAGAACATCTGAACTTCTGGCTTCGATGAAGTTCAGAGGATTTAGTTAAACCGAATCAGATAAGTTATAACTGATTATCACCTGTTTTCGATAAAAGGAACAATTTTCTTTCAATTCTATTAAATTAGGTGACAAAATTATTCCAGTGAGCCATAGAACGATCTTAGGTTAGTTAGTTAAATCAATTAAATGGCTATAAAGCAAAGTACCTCACATGATGAAAATTTCCATGTTCGAGATCATATTTCAAAATTTTCCAAAGCATCATTTCATGACAGACTACAGTCAAGACAGCACCCTTTCAAACTCCCGTCGCTGTCTATGTCTAGCAGCTCTAAGAGGCCCTAGTTTCCCATTTGACCTTATAGATCGAATAAAAAAGACAAGGAAAGGCGTGAAACAAGATTCGACAATAGATTAAATTCTGGACTTAATATGTTAAAAATCCAGATCATGGAAGGTCTTAGTGAATTATCCAGCATGCTCTAATAGTTCCAGAATGCTGAGAATAAATTGTTGCCCAATTACTGAAAAATTATTATGTCTTCCTTATCATGAATACTCGGAATTAGAAATAGATCGTTATAGAGAAGCTGTCACATAATGACTTCGTTCTTTAGCGTCTTGATAAAATAATTAAAAAAAAGTTTACGAGTTAGTTAAGATGAATACCCTGAGCTCCTTGTTGGAAGAGGAGTATCAAAGCGCCGAAGCGGTCGTTGACTGGGACCAAGAATCGGGTAATAGAAGTGTAACCAAGTTCATCATGACGACATTTGCCTTTTTAAAAGTGAGCTCTTCTAAAGAGTCATCATTGTTTCATAGTATTCGTTTAGGAAAGCAAGTACTCGGAGATAGTCGCTTGGAGCAAAGATGGGAATGAGTTCGTTATCAAGCAGACCAAGAGATTTGCTGACGAGGTACTTTGGGAGTTCTTTGGTCACAGAAATGTCTCTACTTTTACACGGCAGGTATAGGACTTTACACCATATAATATCTCTTATTGAGTAATTATCTAGATGAATTTGTATGGTTTCAAGCGCTGTGCCAGCGAAATTAAACAGATCGGTTTTATGCACCCTCTCTTCAGACAATCAAGCAGGTATTTTCACTCTTCTTTGGTATTGATAATGAACCACCCTAACAGTCGTAGGGAGCTTGCCATGATCAAGAGGAAGAAAAGAGTAGGTGATACCAGATATGTTGGAGCTGCGAAAGAAAGAGAAGAAGTATCTATGCCAAATCAGCAAAATTCTCTCTCAAAAAGCCCGAGTCTTTCGGTAACGAGAAATGGAAGTCTGAATTATTCTCCCAGGATATCTGGGGATATACTCAGCCCTAAAAATACCACATCTGATAGGGTAAGAGGATCCACCTAGGTTGATGTAACATTGTATTTATCTATAGAAGTATTCGTTTCGATTGGTAGATGAGTCCTCAGAGAATCAATCAATGGAGCCTCAATTGCATAATGCAAGCTCTCCATTGCTCTCGTAAAGATTCACTGGTGTACCCTTGGCTAAGTTGTTGCAAACAAATAGATCAGAACAAAATGTTCAAGATGACTTAGTAGACTCATGCTATCAGCTTGCCGAGGAATTTATACCGATATCTAACCAAGCCGAATCTAATTTCACGATTGCTAGCCAATTAATAGAAGAACTAAGGTTGATAAGACTACAATTACAAAGACAAAACCAAGAAATGGAAAGTTTGGCTTCAGACACCTTCATAAGAAGACTTCTTTCAAGCGGATGGCTTGAATAAACTCAAGTTTCTCAAAGAAATGCTCACATTTTCATGATTACTTCTGATTAGAGTGGTTCACATTATATTTTTATGAAAATTCAACTGCGAGGCCTTAAGTTTCTTTCACAGTTCTCATGTTATTTTAACTTTGCTTGATGCACTCTGCCGCTGATCAGATAAGATTTCGCTCATTCTAGAAAGCTCCTTAGCTATAGAAATGATAGCTTCAAGGATCTGGATAAATAACCTTCTCACTGTTTTCGAAAATATCACATTCTTTTGCTTTTTAAACTAAACAAGTACATGTTCTCGATAGTTCAGTGCCTCAAAAAAGTAATCGCGGCAATTTGAGCTGACATTGTTGTATTGTTCTCTTCCTCTCTAGATTATTTGTAATTCCACTCTCTTTAACAGTTTGCTCCGAAACTTCATGGAATCTGCCTGCAGACCTGCCAGTTGGGATGTCCTTCAACTGCGGAAAGAACGTGAAATAATCCTCTATGTAATGGCCTGGCTGACAGCTTTGACGTCCATCACAGCTTTCAAATTTTATCTTTGCGGCGCTGAATAAAAAAAGAGTATATTTCCATTAAATTTTAAATGTGCTTGTTTTGCGATTATAAAACACGAGGAAAGTTTGAGAATCGATAAGGTTGATAGAAACAAAATTTAACCCTCATTAATCAGATTCTCATAACTCCATAAACTCTGATTTTATTCCCATACTGTAAAATTTTCACATTTTTCTCCTCGTTGCTGAAGTTTCTAGGCTCTGCAGGTAACAGATAAGAAAACATCAAATTCACTTAGGGTATCAATTCCAAAAAGACTCGATTATTGACGTTCAGATGAGAATTAGAAAGTGGTATTCTTGTTACAACCTCTTCGAGATTGTTAGCACCCTCATTATTTGAGCATTTAAGATTGTTCTTGTTTTATTCAGTCTCATTGACTTTTGAAGCTCGTATTTTCGTGAAATTAATCACTTCTTTCGTTCGAGGTGGTCTTTGCTCTTCATCTAAGAATGGACAGGCTGTTAGTAGCAAGGATTCACAAAACTAATATGGATGTTATTTAAACAGGCAAGTTCATTTAGACCAGAACTTTACAAAAGAGATTGTTTCAAAAATAAGTTAATATAGGGGACAAGTTTGCTCTCAAATCAGCGAGAACTTGGAAGAGACCTTCGAAGGACCGGTCTAAGACCTTTACAGAGCGAGATAAGCTTTGCAAGAAACGCCATAACGAATGTTTGAGATCAGCTTTTATTGTCTCGATTAAGAGAGCCCAAGAGCTCGAAAAATTTCCAAATTCCCAATAGAATGTTCGCCATACAGAAGGTTTAGCGATCTATCTTTTCGAAATAGACACTTGATACTGACTAATGATTCGGCAATCCCTAAATCAACTAACAACCTCAAGTGTTCGTATGACTTTTTCTTCATTAATCCATTAGCATTTAAATTAAGTAGAGCTCGCAGCTTACTAATGACGTAGTTAACTCGCAAAAGTGCGTCAGTGCCGTCTCCTTGGACTTTAGAATAGGATAGAATAAGAGCATTGGAGAACTTTTCCCTCCAAAATAAGTCGAAGTCGCAATTCCTTGGTGAGTAGTAAAGAGTCCGATGCTAAAACTGTCTTTTTTAGAGAGAGATCTCTAAAAGAGCGCCTTACTGCTGCCAAATATTGATGTTTTAGCTCACTGAGGATTCGATTATATGCATAATTCAATATTGTCGCCAGAGATAGTCGATTAAAGATTCTTTTTCTCTTCTGATCACAGTTTTTTTTCATTCTGATTCTACTAACTACAAAAGTTCTGCTTTCGGTAACGTGAAATAACTTAACAACGATTGGCATCGAAGGCGCTCAATTTCACTCGCAATATTCCAGTAAAAAGCTGCTTATGTCCTCATATGCAACCAAATGAAAAAAGGCAGTTATGTAACTCCAGATTGCTACTATGGGCATTCTTACTCAGACCTTGGACCCACGAAGAGGCAGAAACGCGAGGCTTTTGCACAATAATGAACGGTCGTGGTCTTCATGGGCCCGCAAGGTTTTGATGAATTTTGATTATAAAATGTTAAATTTAGAAAATTTTGATTCTACTGCAATTTATGTCAAAAAATTCTATCAGGTTCGTCAGCGCACCGGAGAAAAATCATAAAATACTTACCTCCAGGTCAACTAATTGGTTGCTATTCAAAATTACCGAAATTAATCAAAGTTTCCTTTTTTCGAACATTTTGAAATAAAATTCTTAAATTAATGAGCTATGGTTACAGAATAAGCTTCTCAACCTGCCTGAATGGAAAGCTCGATCATGGAAGGTTCGATAACTTTCCATAACAAAGTTAACTCGGCATTAAGAACTGATATAGTACGATAAATTCGGAAAAAAAGCTTCCAATTCTTGTTAGGATAGCGCAGCCTTGTATTTCAACGACGGCCGTCATAGGGGGTAGCTCATTAAAGGCTTTCTAAAACACATTATTAAAATGGATTTTAGGTAATAAACTGAGACGAGAAATAATTTTCTGTTAATTACTACCATTTGGTTTGAAAAATTCTAAATTTTTTGCGCTGGAAAGTTCTAAATTATTCGCTTCTCGGTGTAGAATATTTTAAGTCAATTGTTCCCGAACAAACATCAGAATAGTTATTAGTACTTCAGACCCGCAGCCAAATCGTGATAATATAAACCTAATTCTTTGAAATGACACCATCGCAAGTCCAAATGATAGAGGAAAATCATCGTCAAACAGCGGTTGATAATGAGTCAGAAGACATCGTAAACTGCTCTAAAGTAACAATGTTTATTCAAACAACGTTCAATATACTGAAGGTAACAAACTGCCAGCAGTGGCATTTTTACTAAATAAATATTTCATAGGAGAAGAAGTACGAAGATATCGTCTCTTGGAACAAAGACGGCAGCGAGCTACACATCAAACACACAGCGAGATTCGCTGATGAGGTCCTTTGGGAACGCTTTGGGCACCGAAATCTATCTTCGTTCACGCGCCAGGTAACCCATTCAATTTTTCAAAAAGATCAACTAACTCTGGGGGCCAGATGAATATGTATGGCTTCAAGCGCTGTGCCAGCCAGATAAATCAGTGTGCTTTCATGCACCCACTTTTTAAGAAGACAAGCAGGTATTGTTCCTCACTAATTGGCTCAAGAGTCATCCTATCATAAAGCCGCAAAGAGCTCGCTATGATGAAAAGAAAGCCATGTCTCCCGAAGAAAGCAGGTTCAGTGGCAGAAGTGACACCGAAAGTCTCCACGAGGAGTACCCACGAAGAGTACTATAAGAATGATTCAAAAGAAAATGCCTTATTGCCATCCGAGTCAAAGAATGGCGAATTTTTTTTCGATGTGATTATTCCAGAGAAGGTAACAAATTTTTAAAAATTCGTATCAATGAGTTCTTGAAACATTAGGAATCGCCAACCTGGTTTACGAGTGATTCAAACACTATTGAAACTGGTGAGTTTCCAACAGACTACCAACGCTTGTCTCTCAATTTGTAAAAACGATTTTCTCCAAGAGTTTGTCTCATCTTATTTTGTGCCTCTTAGATTTTATAACCAGAGTGATTCAAATTTTTCAAATGGTCAGATGGTCCAGCCTGAAGAGATTGGGCTGGTATCTCCTTCTATTGGAGATCTTTTGGCGTCTCAATTTACTACAACAAGTAGATTCATAGAGGAGCTTCGATTGGTGAGATTGCAGCTCCAAAGAGAAAATGAAAAGAAGTTTGAGCCTGCTTACTATCTTGAGATGCTCCTCGCAAGAGACCTGAGGGATTTTTAATTTATAACATGTTAGATGATACCGATTTCAAATTATAATACTTCATTAGTTTTTTGAAAATAACAATATTAAGTGTGTTTTTTTTAGATGCCTATGATTAATTTTTATATCAGCATATACATGTTAAGCTTATAGCTTTATGTAACCATAAAAGATTCATCCTGCGAATAACTGACCATCAAAAGTTCGTTCTGCATGGAGATGGATCTCTTAATTATTGTTGAAATATTACGGCCGGAAAGAGATGCCTCATACCCAAAGAAAGTGTCCTACTCTTTCGTATATTGTGGCGTTTATAAGCAAATAATCCTAGTTATGTATTCGCGTATATATCAGCTGAAGATATTAATTATCCTTGGAAGTCATTTCAATGAAAAATGCTTTCTTGAATTGTCGCTAAGGATAGACCGACTCTTCTCCCTATTAAGTTGGTGATTAGAACCAGCATCTTATTTAGTTATTTCATCAGATTCTAACAGCTGGAGGAATTTCGAAAATTTAGCCAGATACAGCTAATGAAGAAGAACCGTTCTGGCAATTAATTTCAATTGATAGCCAAAAACAACTCAAAGTACTTTAATGAGCCATATTTTTTGTTAAAGTCCCAATCCTCCAATTCCTCTCTAACCTCTTCCTAAGGCAATACAAAATAATTATGATTTGAAAAGCACACCAATGAATCCACTGGACATCATAGAATTCCAATTATAAGCGCCTCTAATCATTGGCCCACCTATAGTATCTTCTAGAAGGTACATCGTCCAAGGTTTCTAATCTGTTCTCTTTAATCTCGCTAGCTTCGAAAATTATTCCAATATTGCCTTGTTCTCCATCAATTACCTAATCATATAGGTCAAATCAACGGCCTCGCAATCTAGAGTAAACTTCAATAGCAAATCTGAAATAATCCCTCGCCTTATCGAAATATAAAAAATAACTCAACAATGGAAAAAAATTTCAATCCCTCAAGCAATCTGGCTCCTCTCTTCTGTAACAAACACAACCTCCAGATAAAATACGTCAGCAGGGAACCTCACCACAGTTCAAATCCTTTGCTCTGCCAGAAATGCGTTCTGGAATACAAGAAATCAAATAGAAGCCTCGAGCTAGAAGAAATCAGCGGCCTGATCAGTTCTGACACATGCAAGCGGGTCGAGAAGACCCTTGACGAACTTTGCGACAGCATCTCCAAAGTCAATAACCGCATCGCACAAGAATCCTGCCAAAAAATCGAATTACTCTCCCATGACCTCCTCCAAGTGAAAAATGAACTTGAAGACAACGACAGTCTCGGATTTTCAGCTCCTTCATGGAAACCTAAAGAGCAAGTCACTCTTCGCATTGAGCAGGAAGAAGCGATCAAAAATATCGAAAAAATTTCCAGCAAACTCTTCTCAAGCGATCCAAGCGTTCAGGACGACAAACTAATCCTCGAGTATCTTCAAAGCTACCTTCGACTCAACAACGTGAATGAGCGGATCGCTCACTACGTAACTTGCAAGGCGCAGAAATCTGAACGCAGTCCTAGCCTGCAAAATGAAGGGCAGCTCTCCACAGAAGCAATTAAGAAAACACAGAGTTTCTTTGAGCTTAGAGTGACCGATTTTATCGAAGACTTCAAAGAAAGCTCTCAAAACCTCAAATTAGAGTCAAAATTTCCAAGTTTAACCCGGAGCATCCCATCATCTCAGCAAAAAACACCTTCCAACTCTCTAAAAGTCAGTAATCAGAGCAAAATGGAAGTCGAAAGGTCTGGATCTCTGGACATTAAGGCTCCTGTCTCAAAGCCACAAACGACGAAAAGTCGTCGACGACGTGCGATACAGCTGCTTGACGATGATTCGGATCTTAGCTATCACTCCCCTAAGAACTCGACTCCTTATAAAACTGAGCCAACATACAACAGCACCAATGAGATCAAAGACTCGAAGTATTCAGAGAGCGATATAATGTCAGATATAATGTCGAACAAGAGATCGACTACCATTAAAAGCAAATGGTTAGACAGCAAGTTACGCTCCGATTCGCCGCTCTCACCGTCGGACATGACCAGTATCAAGCAGTCTGGGGGACCGATAAAATTTTCGGATAATAATTTCGATTTTGATACAAAAAGCGCTGCTGAGTCAATGGCTGACATCCAAAACTCTCAGCCAACGCATAATGGACTTTATGTCGTGCTCGAAAGGCAATGCAGTAATTTGTTGCTGTAGAATTTCATTGACAAATTTCTTAGAAAAACGTGAAGAAAAGTTTCAAAAACATTTTGAGAGAAGCTCATTGCCGCCTCAAGTCAAAGTAAATATTCACTCTACCCTCTTTAATTAAGGTTTGGCTGTTATTGTTGTTGTAATGCTTAGATGATCATTAAGACGATCTATAACATGCAGATAATGAAGCCTCTCATCAGTGAGCTGATTGATGTGAAGAAGATGCCTTTGAGGTATATCGCAAAGAATCAAGTCCGAAAAAGCACAGCTATTCTACTCGAAATCGCAAAGATTATCGCCGGAGTTTCCAACGAACCTAACGACATAGATAAGCTTAGAGCCCTGTCGGAGGAGTTGTATCAGATCGTGCCTTTCTTGAAAAGTAATGCTATGTACTTTCAAGTTTGACACAACGAGAAAATTCCATTAGAGCCCTTAATTTCCAACCTTGCTCTCGTAAAAGAGAAGTTGGATGTCGTCGAAACGCTTGAATCGATTCGAATGGCTGTAAAGATAGCGAAGGTCTCAATTGAGCCCATAGTTATGTCCTTAAGGAACTTGTTTAGGCTCCAAAAGTCGATGAAGAAAACGGCATTGAAGACCGCTATTTGAAACTAAAGTGCACAATAGATCTCTTAAAGCCTGAGGTAAGAATAACATTTTTGAACTTTCACTCTCAGCGGTATCTAGGATGATGCTTATAAGGTTATCAACGAATACTTTGAGAGGACTAAGCCGTCGACCAATAGCCAATGGACGATGGAATTGATGGATATTTTTGCTTTGGAGAAGGAGAGCGAAGAAGAAAATTTCCGTGGAAATATCTCCAACCATGTCCTTCTCTGGCATGGTGCTTGTGTCTCAGACTACGCTAAGATTCTGTTTCAAGGATTCAAATTCCAAACGAGATGCCAAGATAACGTGTATAAATTCGGTCGAGGGCTCACGTTTTATGACACAGTGTCTACAGCAGCGCAGTACTGCAATGCGACTACCAAAATCTCCGAAGGATATATCTTACTGTGTGAATTAGCGCTGGGACAGACTGATACACGAACGGAGTCGAATGATGATGGAAATGTCATATTCAATGGTAATATGAGGTATGACTAGTTTGTTGCGTGTAGTGTGACATGTTTCTCAGTATTAGGATTACAGGAAGGCATCTATTAATGGATGATTATATCACCTTCGATAGCTTTAAAATTCCATTGCATAGGATCAATCCGAGGTCTCCTGACTATACCCGAAAAGTAAATAAGATTGAAAATCATTGCGTGATTGAATTATGATATGTTGCTAGGTCCTATATGGAAGTCGATATATCGTGAAGACGTTAAGCCAGATCAGGATGAGATATCTGGTTAGAGTCAAGTTTGCGTTTGTGTAGAGAGAGAGGCGTTTGGTTTTCTAATTATCGCAAGAAGTGTAACGATGCGTATAGCCACTATTTACTATAGCCCGTAATGCCACCAGAATAATGAAAAAAATATAATTGAATCACGAATTTTAATAGAACAAACAAGATTAATGTTAAAAAAAACGTGGATTATAGCCTTAGAAGGCAAAATCAACAAGAGATTAATAGCATCTATCTTAATAGCGATTGTGGTTCTAAGTTTTGCTCTCCCCTTGAAAACATTTCTGCGAGCATATTCTCAGGAGTTCTTCTAACAAAAATGTCCTGCATTATCAACACAATTTTACTGACAAGTTACTATAAAGATGAGCATTACAAAAAATTTCAACATTTAAATTGGTAAGCACGATTGGTCTAGGTATGGAATAAAAATTAGTCGAAGAGCTTATTAATTTAGTGAAGCCAAAGGCAACTCACTCGCTTAAAATTGATGTCATTTGCAATCTTCTCATCACAGTAAATTTTTTTAAGAAAAACGTCCTGAAATTATCTCTTGGAAATAAGCGACTGGATCAAAATCTTTTTCATCATTCTCTTTTTGCAGTCGCATCCTGATTGATCTCAGTTCTTCAATATATTTATCTACCGAGGCGAATCTAGGTTCGAGAAAATTGCTTGAGAAGGAGGACGGTTCACTTTGTGGGTTTATAAATGTATTTTCAATTCCATCGTTGAGATTTAGCTGATAACAATCTCTAATGGAGAGTATTGGCAATTAAAACAAATAATTTTCTAAAGCACATACGATGCCTGTGAGAAGTTTGGAGGACTCACTTGGTCTTCCTTCAATGGAAGAAATGCAAAATTGTTTGGTTTCCGTTCTGAACGTTCCTAAGGCAAAAACAAAAAAATTTCACATGACAAAGCTTTCGAATTTTTTGTACATTCTCATTGCGAAATGATGTTTCCTTAGCTGTTTCAATGGAAATATTCTCACTTATTCTGTGGCTCATTTCTATCAGTTGACTACCCATTGATATACTGGCTCCTGGGGATGAACTTAGGTCGTCTCTTGACTTTCTCATGCTTTTAGTTTTCTTCTTCAATGCTGATCTCTCCTTGCGAATGATCTTACACAACTGTCTGCGACTAAGATACATCAAGATAAGAGAGAGAGGAAAAAAAAACTCTTTACCTGCTGTTTTTCTGGAACAATGGATGCATGAATGCGCACTGATTAACTTCACTTGCACAACGCGTAAAACCATACAAATTCAGCTGTTTCAGTATGAGATAACAACTACCAATAAAATTTACCTGTCGAATAAACGAAGACAGATTCTTATGCCCAAAAAAACTCCAAAGAATCTCCTCTTCGAATTTCTTCGTTCGTTTGATTAATAATTCAGTTCCTTCCTTGCTCCATGAGACAATGTCTGAAAATTCCCCAAGCTTGTGACACAAAGGCAAATTAACCGCTTCCTGCTGGAAATTGTTACCTTCAAAATCGTGAAAGTGGTCTCAATAAACCACGAAACTTTATTTGTTCTTGGATCTTGATCAGATACCTCAGAGTCATGCGAATTCGACTTCCCTTCTTCAAATTGAGTTTTGGAATCTATCATCTTTGATTATTAAATCTGTATTCTTTTAGTATAGAAAGATCTGAAAACAGTCGGAACATCAATCAAAATTTTTAGGACAGAATATTGATTAAAGGCTGGAACTAATTGCTATTAAAAAGAATTATTCTCGAATTATTTTAGAAATGATTGAGCTGGCGGAAAATTGTGCCGTGGAAGATGTTTCGATCAAATAGAATAATGGGAAACAAAGTTCCGTGGTTACTGAATCTATTCAAATTAGTTGTCAACGCTATCTAGTTTGTTATAAATTGAAGCAGATAGATTCTCGTGTTCTACAAATCATTTAGTTATAGCAAAAACTCCCGTCATTTTCGGTTGCAATGATAATATTAGCCAGGCAGATAGTGCTATTGTTTCAAGAATTTTCAAGGGAAATCCATGGAACTTCGGCCGTGAATGAAGTATAATGTAATGACGTTCTGAAAGAATTTTTCATTATTGTTATGGAAAACTCGTTCCAAAATAATATCACAGGACGTATTTTCGGAAACTATGATTAAGGGGGCTGTGAGGGCGCAATCCTGGATGTAATAACAGATTCAGATTATCTTTACTCTGATTCTCATACATTACGACGTGGTTATGAATATGGTCAGGTGGAGCCTATAAATAATGAGGTGAAAGTGTGCTTCTCAAATTGATTGTGTGGAAATCACCTTTTATTCTTTTCTTTCGAGCGCGATTTCTGGTATCCTCTGTTTGAAGTGATTGAATCAAGACCAAAAAAAAAGAACACAACGTTTTAATAAAATCTAAACTTAACTTAAACTTAACTTAATAAAGAATAAAGGTATAAAAGATAGTGTTGATATTATGTCTATCGCTCGGCTCTTTGCTCGCAGTTTCTGAAATGAAGACAGTAATTTCTAATAGGATGCATTTTGCCCTTGTCGACCCAGAAGTTAAAATAATAAATATTGGGTTTTCATTAGTTATAATGGCAATGGCTGTAAATATTGGGAACTAGTCCTAAGGCAAACTATCCGAGATTGACCTTAGCTTTAAAGGATATTATACCTGTCTTCCAGCATCAATCTCTGAATTAGATAGGAAATATTAAAATTCAATGTGGACCAAGAGTCGTGGAAATCTGAGAAAATATACAGAATTTCAATTCACTCATAGCTATCAGGACCTCTTGATTTTGAGCTCCACAAGATCTTAGATCTGAACGTGGGGATCCATCGGGATAAACGATAATGATACTCTCGAATTTTTTGACGAAATTGATAGAAAGAAGTTCGCTATGTTTCTATGAAATTTATTTGATTCCTGTAAAAGCTTTATACACACTTGATATCTCATGAACAAATTTCAAGCTAATCAAGCAAATTGTCAATGATTGATCTAAGAGTGGAGGGATTTACTTCCAATATGCTTTTAGTATACCATTTAAAGATAATTTTGGCTGAAATTCCATAGATGACTGTTGTTCTCTACAAAAATCGATTGAGGTTGAAAATACTGAGAATTTGAATCGCGGGAAATACTGGAGTATGAGGATTTTAATCAGGGTGATAATAGCTATATTCAAGTTATTAAGAAATTTCTCAGGAGTATGAACATTTTAGTATTCGCTAACATCTCCAACCTACCGCAATATATTATACCTCCTAATTGTCACTTCATCAGCAAAGATACACCAATTAAGTGTCAAGTCAGAATTTAGTTAGAATTTCATAGCCAACACCTCAATCATTTTATAAAATTCCGAATCCTTAAAATTCGGCATCGCCTATTGTACAACTCCGGCATCATACATCACCTAAGCTTAGCTCGTTGCTGATTAGTGAAGGTACAGGACTTTCTTCGGCTTGCTGCATCACAATCAGTCTCTTGCTATTTTCAAATTCGTTCTCTCTGTACAGCCGAGCCATCAGAAAAGTTAAATTAATAAGGTACAATTTTCATGACCCTTGTTTTCACGCAATTTTATTCAAATCATTCTTCGTTTATTTCGTAACATAGCGAACTATTAAGATCGAAAGTTATAGAAACATTGAAGATCAAAGAATTATTCCTAACCTCCTTTCTAGTCGTTAACTCGCATGAAAGAACAAGACAAATTTTACATAGTTGCATTATTTGAAGGCAGCAACCGAACCATCAGTTCCTTAGCTAACTTAAGAACCAATCCTCTTGACATAAAAGTGATTATTAGATAAGTTCCTTTATGGTTTTACTGTGCTTTTTCTCCATATTCCAGAGACTTTTTATCTACATTAAAATTTTAAATGAGCCTGCTCCTGAAAAAAAAAAGCAGTGAAAAAAATTCCTGAATTTGACAATCCGAGTAAGGTATTTTTCTTAATAAATAAAATAATATTTCAAAATATTGATAGTAAATGTCGTAAACCATACTAAGTATAATCAACATTAACTTAGAAGTCTAAACAAAGAACCTCATTAGATAACGAACAATTCAATACTGTATCTCGCTCAATTTTTCTTCCCATGTGATTTCTACAATAATTTCTACATTGAGTCTTAATGTCTCCTTGAAACAATTTTTGGATATTCAATATTTCATTTATGTCGATTTGCTTTAAGAATTTCAGTTGATAGTAATTTTGAGCAGATTTATGAATCCTGCTAGTATCGCTAATGGGTACACAAAGCCATGGTTCTCTGTGCACGAAAATAACTAAGGCTTTTCGAAGCTGATTCGTTGCTGATGTCTGAGAGCAAAGGAGAGTTAGAGTCATTTTTACTTAATTATTTTAGCGTTTGTTGTTACTCCTTTTCCAAACAGTACTCTTTGCGACTTAGCAAGAGACACTCTTTGATAAAACTTCGTTGACGTGTTGGAAGAGAGAGGTCATTAAGCATTAATAAGCCGAATCTCGTCTAGAAAATAACTATTTCAGCACTCGAAACAGTTCTATTGGAAACTTTCAATGGTCCAACTAGAGATTTCAAAATGACTATTAGCATTCATTCTTTTCTAACTCAAAATGAAATAAACAACCAATTCTTGACTACCTATCTTTCATTTGTATACTTAGTTGCAATGTTTTATAGCTTCTCTCTATTTCTCTCAAATTTAATGAAAATAGCAATGATACCTTTCAATTGACTATTCGTACACAGATTTTCACGAAACAAATTTTTTTCTGCTTAGAATACAATTCGCACTAATAAGAAACGCATCGTACTATTTTACATCTCCATATCAAATGATTTCGCCATTTCCACTCGACTTTTATACGCATCAGGTCCAGACGAAAAATCCATGCTCGAATTAGCCGTGCCGGGTATCGTGCTCGTCGCTAACTTTAGCTTTCTTACAATATTCTTCTTATAACAGAAATTCGCAACAAAAGACACTCCTCCCAGCAACAAAATTATAATCCAATGAACTGGATGTAGCCCCTTGCTGCTAACCCCAAATAATCGTCCTCCAAAATAAACCAACATCACCTGCAATCCCAGCACAGCCCCAATGGACGTAAGCAAATATTTGCTCTTCAAGATCTCTTCAAACATATTTCTCTCGCGTTTCACACAGCGCGCGTTAATCACTGTTATCAATTGCATGAGCACAATCGCTGAAAAAAGTATCGTGTAATGTCTAGAATAGCCGTGCTCGTTGATAAACCGTTGATAATCTGGAGCGCCATTCATAAAATACCTCCTTCCCGAGCGGATAACTCGTCCATGGCTGTATATCACAGATTCTTTAGAAGGAGTCATAACATCAGGAAGATACTCAGGGATAAAGTATGGTCCTAACACTAGCAATAGCAAATAAGCAACCAACTGGTAGCCTCCGTTCAGATAGACGAACCCTTTCAAGTATCCATCGATCAATCCGGTATCATCGCATTCGCTTCGTCGGGTCTCTCTCGCGCTTCCTTCCCCTCGAGGGTTCTCTTGTCCCAATCCGACGCTTAGTAATAAAACAACGAAAGAAAGCCATAGCCACTGAACGGGAGTTAGTATAGTATCTCGGAAAATTAAGCAGCTGATGGCAACAAACACCGCAAGGGAAAATATCGTAGCGAGCTGGAATTGGATGACTTGCTTCAGGGAGATTTCAAAGTGTCGAGACCAACTTACTAGTCCGACCAGGCGAGAAAGCTCGTCGTCTAAGAATATGACATCTGCGCGATTTTTCACGACTTCGCAGCTAGTGTTTCCCATAGCGACTGAGGCTACTTCAGATTTCATCATTTCATAGTCGCTTAATGTTTTGCCAAATGTTCCAACCATGTGTCTCTCGCGATTCTCTGCGTTATTGTTATCGCAGCAATGTATCAAACCTTTGATCACATCCTCCTTATCTGAAGGAAGCGCCCGAGCTACAAGCTGCAAATGATCCTTTATTCGCACGAATTTCGACATGCAGTTCTCGATTTTGCCTCCAAGATAGTCTTGGAAACCCTCTCCCTCGTAAACTGAGATTGACTCTTCGTCTTCATTGAGCAAACCTGCCTCCTTTGTAAAAAACTTCGAGACTTGGCGTCCATCTCCGGTGACTGTAGTAAAGCGAATGCCTTTAGATTTGAGCTTCGCGACGACAGGAGCAACGTTTGTTTTGAGCTTGTCTTCAAAGCCAATGATTCCGAGAAGCGTGAGGCCTGAGCGTTCGAATGAATAAACTCCCTCTTCTGATCTAGTGGACATCTTGCACTCAGACTCTGAGTTTATTTCTTTGTAAGCCAGCGCTAGTGGTCTGAAACCCTGGCAGCTGAAAGTACTAACTGCAGCAGTGACCTCACTGAGTATTGCTTCATTAAAAGGAATCGTTTCGTCGGTTTTGAAATCATAAATGGAGTCACAGCACTTGATTAAGGCTTCAGGTGCTCCCTTCGAATGCAGTCTGGTTCGCAGTTTTGTGTAGTTTTCCACGTTCGGGATGACGACAGTGCTGCGTCTTCGAGTATGGGAGAATGGGATGAAAATAGCACTATTTGACTCAAAATCGCAGTGTTTTCGCTGATAAGCTTGATAGTCGATTTCAGTGTCCTTTAAGTATTGCAGAATCGCAAGGTCCAAAGGATAGCCTGTACGAGAGTCAAGGTCTGCCGAGTTATTGCAGGCAAGAGACTCGATAAACATTCTTTGAGCGGGTTCAGGAAGCAAATCGCTGACCGGGCGAGCCTTTGAAGGCATTTGAATCCCAGCGAAATCCCAGAACTTTGAAAAAACTGGCTGGTCTTTCGTTATTTTTCCTGTTTTCCCCATGCAAAACTCGCTTAACTCTGCAAACTTCTCGTAAATGTTTATTTTCTTCACAAAAACTTTGTTCTTTCTGAGCTTTCTCGTAATGTTGATCATCGTTGCCGTCGCTGAGGAAGCCATGTCGCTTGGTATGAAAAAGATGATCGCTATCGTCGCAAATAGCAAATAGTCTAACAGCTGCATGCCAAAATTCGTGCTCCCAAACATTGCCGCGGCGATGCCCCAACGGACCAATAACGCCGCGAATGTGCCAACCATCCCTAAGAAAACGACTCGCCCGATATTCACCATCAGAATCTCGAGTTTTTTCTGCAAGGGTCCTAATTCATCGTCTTCGGAGTCGAGCTCTATGAATTTACTCGCGCTAGAGTTTTTCCCAACACTTAAAACGACGTATTTCCCTTCTCCCTCGCGGACAATACTACCAGAAAGCACTATAGGCGAGAAGATGTGATTTCGTTGCAATGAAAGCCCTTGATCACGGATCTGGTCCCTTTGTACTAAACAGTCCTGCAAGCGCTTTTTTATTTGAAGGGTCTGATCTCCTATAAAATCAGACTCATCAATGTGAAGTTCATGGGCATGAAGGACTAGTCCGTCTGCCTCGATGATGGATCCAGGGTGTATTTTCACGATATCTCCCACGACAATCTCAGCGGGATGACAGACTTGCCACTTGCCATTGCGCAGAATGATGGATTTCTTCAGCGAAGCGCATAATTTGCTAACGGTCCTCACTTCCTGCAACTTCAAGTATTCAATCAAAGATGGTAGCAGGTTATATAAGCATAGCAGCACTAAAATCGCTAATCCCTCAAAAACTGGCTCTGTTCGGTTCTCTTTTTGAAAGAGAGCCCCTAGCCCCATATAAGCTATAGTGAAAGTTAGCAGCATCTTGAAAGTATTGTCTTCGACGAGACTTTTGATGAAGATGATCAGAAATGGGGCTCCAGCTGTCGTAAGAAATGAGTTTTCACCGTACTGCTGTCGCCGTATTTCACATTCATGTGAAATGATTCCTTTGTCAATATTCGTCTTCAAGCCTTTGAGCAAGGCAGGTTCTCCTCCCATTTCATCTAAATAATCTATATCTTCAGTGGAAGCTCTGTTTAGGTAGTTCTGAACGATTGTTTGAAGGCTGGTTTTGCTAAACTCTCGGTACTGGTCCTCAGCTTCGGTCGCCATAGTGGCCTGAGGGAGATTTTCGTAGCTCTGCGATATGTTCATCTTGGAACACACGTTAACTTCGATAAATTTTCTCGTTTAAATTTTTAAACTATCATTTCAAACCCCCCTTTTAATGACTAGCTTGATCATTGAACCTTCATAGATCTGATTTCTTTATTGTTTTGAGACCATACTTGACAATCTTATGATTCTTTCTTCTTTATTGTTTTTTTTTTCTCATATCAATAGGCGGTTTCAAACCATTCTTTTTTTAAGTCTTTAGTGGATTATATTCAGATAGAGAAACTCCACTCTTTGCCTAAGTATAACAACATGCGAATTCTTACAAAGTTAGGCTGCGAGGCACAATCATGGCGTGCAAGTGAAGGTTTTGAGCATGAATTATGTAACCTTAAATTATTGGAACATTGGAAGTTATATATGTTTTTCTCTCATAATGTATCCGTAGAAGAGTCTTAGCATCATAGAGTCAACGTCTCATATCATATCCTTCTCTTGAGTTGTGAATTAATTTCAACGGAGCCACTTCGGGAGTTGCTCAAAGAAGCTACTTTTCCACATTTGGATTCGAAAGTTCTATTTTTGGATAAGGCACTTTACTAATACTTTACTTTATATGAATGATGTGTACGCGCTCACTTATTTTCTCTCGGATGTACGCTTTTTCGCAGTACAAGTCTCCAGAAAAAATCTCAATGTTGTTATATTACTCAAAATTACAAGTCTGCAACGCACTCTATTTATTTTTGCATTTCTTAACGATCTCAAGTACTTGCCAAAAGTTCAATATTCTTACTGGCTTAACGAACCTCTACTGACCTTAAACTGACAATATGGAATTGCAAAATTAAACCTTTCAACGCACAAACTAATGCTTCTTCGTCACTTAATTCAACTCCAAATCAACCCATTATATTCTATGTACCCGAAATGAGGATTTCCTTTATTCTTCTCCTATAAACGTCAAAGTTCATCGGAGATCTGCTCACGAAGTGATTCTTTTTTTTTTATTTCTTTAAAGGCCGGTAAAACAAAAAAAACCCCAGTATCAACACTTTCTTGAAACACCAGAAATAATAAGAACTAAAATTAGAACTAAATTTCCATAAATTTAGATAAAAGTTTAGTTTATTGGACAAGATCCACAGACTCAGCCAAGCATGAGTAATGACAATGAAATCTACAGATACATTTCGCATCTGCCCGAAAAGAAGAGACTCGAGAAAGCAGAGAGGCATTTTCGAGATGCTTTGTATCTCCGACCTGTCAGACACGATCTAGACGAAGCTCCAAAAGCCATAACTGCCATATACAGCTTCCAAACAAATCCTCACACACGATTTATCTTGTTACTTGCCAGCATAACCATGGTAGGGTTAGTACTCCTTGAGCCAGCGCATTGGAACGATGAAAACTATTCGGCAACAAAAGGCCAAGCCCATATATACGAATGGTTATTACGGCTAGAAATTACCGCTGTTTTTCTATTTTGGATGGACTGGGTGCTGCAGATCATCCACTTAAGATACGACGAAAAAAGGACTTTTGCAGAGAAATACGTTCTCAACTGGACCTTACCTTTGAGTTTCCTCCTTTGCATATTCTACACAATGGATTTGATAGTGTTTCACAACTCCTTACCTCGTCTGACATTAAGATACTCAAGGCCATTTCGTCCATTCTCCGTGATTATCCATTGCAAAGCACTTCGAAGGATGGTTGAGACGGCTTGGGTTTCCTACCATGAAGTATTGAGTCTAATAATATTCAATGTAGTTTACGTAATGCTGCTTACTGTCATCGGGATCGGCATCCTAGGCCCAACAGAACCAACTGAAACCTCAAACGGCATACAAAACGAGTACACCACTTTTTATAAGATGATGCATGAACTATTTATGCTGGTGAGTGGAGAGGGCTGGCCTCACATGGCTTTCCCTGCGATGAAGAACAGCCATTGGTATTTGCTATATTTCATACCGTTCCTTGTTCTCGGCAGATTTCTTCTCGTCCCGATTCCGATTGGATACTTGATAAAGACTTACAAAGCCAAAACCGCGGAGAAGTTGATAGCGGATTCGATAATCGAAAAAGAGGGGCTATTTCTCACGTTCTTATGCTTGGATACGAATAATAATAAGGCAATCGACGAAAAGCAATTTAAGCTGTTCTTTATCAAATGCTTCGACAATTGCCTATATGTCGATCGACTGAATGAGTTGTACAAATTACTCTCTAAAGATAGTCATGGAAGGATACATCTCACTGAGTGGCATAATATCTTGAATCTGCTGAGGATAAAGCAGTTCAGTTGCTTGAAGAAATCGAAATTTTTTGGTTGGGAGACCCTGAAGGCCTGGCTTGAGGAAAATTGCAAAATAAGCAAAATAGTCGTTTCTAAACAATACAATGCAGTCCTATTAGCAACCATATTGCTCAATTGGATTAATGTCCTTGTTTTTATCGGCAATGAATATCCAGCGGCATGTGAGACTATTAATAAAGCCTTGTGTTATATTTACGCCGTCGATTTCGCAATGAAGGGGGTTGCTCACGGCATTCGTACGTATTTCGAAGACAGTCGAAATGTTATGGATTTCACTCTTACTGTTATCTCGTTTGTCGTTCCGGTGCCATTTCAGAGTGTTAATCTCCTGAGAATTATCCATTTGAACCGATTGCTACGATGCATAGTAGGGTTCGACTCAACAAAAATAAGAGTCAAGGTATGGAAACAACAAGAACTCACTCTCGCGACCGCAGTCTTAAAAATATTTTTCGAGGTGGAAAGTATATTCAGAAAGGTCGTCACAATCCTCCCAAGTGCTTTGAGATTCGTTACGATGATATTTTTGGTGATGTATACCTATGCAATAATCGGCATGGAGAATTTTAACAATGTGTTTGCAACCACTCCAAAGTCCAGATTCTTGAACATCAATCACTTCAATTTCGATTCATTCGAATTCAGCATGCTCTCGCTCTTTGATATAGTTCTCCTGAAGACTTGGGCTCCTATACTCGCTGATGTACAGGATCGTTTTGCCACAGGCTATTCACTTGTAGCGTTGTATTTTGATAGTTATTATACTATCATTTCGGTTATTTTCTTCTCGATGATACAAGGGCTAATTGTTGACACTTTCCTCATTGTAACAAAGAGCGAGGAGGATTATTTAGAGATACTGAAAGCTGAAGCCAATCAACCAGCTAAAAACGTTTCGAATGGAACGAAATCTACTTCCGACAGAAAAACCTCGAGATTTAGCGCAATTTTTGACTCTGAATTCGAGATGAAAATGATCACTCCAGCTACTGCAGAAAGGTATGGAAAAAGGAATAGCGAAAATGTTGCAAGGAGAATTCTTGAAGCAATTCCAAGGGACAATGGAATCCCCGGCAGACTAATAGAAAAATCAGAAATTGCTATTCCTATGGGCAATCTCAATTCAGAAGTGGCCCTCAATGCACTTCGAGCAAATCTACTTTCCTCTCAAGGGCAAAAAGGAGCTCAGGATCTTGTAACAGATCAACCTGAGAAATCTTACGAGCCACCGAGCTTTCACACCCCAGAGTCCGAAAGAAAAAAGGAGAGCGAACAAAAGCGAGATAATGTGTTGAGCACTCCGTCGATTGAATCAAAACTCATAACAGAGAGAAAATCTGATAATACGTTGCTGGTTAAATTAAAGCCGATAGACATTAACACGACCTCACTCAAAGAAGGCACTGGATATAATCCTTATGGAAATGAACTGAATCCTCCCCTTCCTTTTAAGCCAGCAAAATTAGACCTAGATCATAATGTAAAGAAAAGAGACCGCATGCTTCTGAGGAATTTCCATTTCGATTTAGCGCAAAGGAAGGTGTACCAGAAAGAAATCGAAAGCAATACTAAGGAAAAACCCTATTTTGAACAATGTTACGGAAACTTATATAACAAATTGAAAGGGGAAACCCGGCAAGAGATTCTTAACAGACTGCATGACACAGAAAACCAGATTCTCCTCAAGTTAATTCAGCTTCTGAGGGTTTCTTTGGTATCTGCAGGAGAAGTTCCACAAAGACTTGGAGAAATTGAAGAGAGCGTGAGTTCAAAGTTGCTAAGAAAGGGAAGTGTTTGCAAATTCGTTTTCCAAACAGTAAATGGAGATTGGTTGACTCTGGCAAAACGAGCTCAGTCGAACAATTATTCTCTGAGAAATATCGATTTTGATTCCTGGGAGAAGATAGCTCAGAACACTCCTCAAACGAATGAGATCTATTATAGGAAAGATATATTTAATGAGAGGGAGAGACATAGGGAAGTTATTGAAGATTTCAAGGAAATTCTGGGTGTTTTGACTGATTCACAAGGGAAGTCTTTAGATTTGAGTGAATTAGAGGAGAACTCATGGGATATGTTTGTGATTCGATTTGACCACAGCTCTGTGAAGGCTAATCAGTCAGGGCCTTCAATTGCTGACTGTATGTTTGTGAGCATGAATTGCGTAACAAAGAAATCTGAAGAATTTGAAGATGAAGACGTAGAGATCTTAAATTGTCTGCCTCTGAGAGAATATTTGCAGTTCCTGGACGAGTTAGCAATGATTGTAGGCTCCTCTAGAGGCAGCTGCAATTTCTTTTTAGAAATGAGTTCATACCTTTCTCAAAATTGGAAATAGGTATTGGCTGATTTGATAATATGAATTTATTTGCATGGAGATAAGCGCATAGCAAGCAACAAATGCTTTTGAAATACATCTATTTGTCATGGTGTAGTTTGGTTTGATATGCGTTTTCTCGAAGAGAATGAATAGTTAAGGAATTGACTCTATTTTTTCATATGCTGTTATATAGAGATATATTCTGCTGTTTAGAAAATTTCAAGAGAATAATCGCAAAAAGACTTTTCTGCTATGTCGTTTGATATATTAAGTCTTACCTACTTACACATTTCATGTTTCATAAACACAGACAACAGGGTGGTTGACATCATCCTAAATATACCATAACATATAGTTCTATCCAACGAAAAAATCAATAATTATTCCTCCCTTTTATTCAAGCGTGAGGCGCTTCGTGATGCCCAAACAGAGATTTAAACACATGCTGAAGTTTCTCGTAGACTGTGAAGAGAACTAAACCATTCACCGCCAGTGCAGCAGTTCGAATCAGTGCAGCATCAAACAACTTCCTCACTCCTTCTTCCTTTGCAACTGTTGCCATACAATGGAAGAGACCACGATATTTGTTAGTCCGTGATGTCATCAATTTCGTCTTCACCACATCAAAAGGTGTCGTCAAAAAACCCGCTAAATAATAAAAAACCTCACTCGGAATTCCGAAAGGATAAGCTCTTACCTATCCCACCGGCTACTATACCATTGAAGGCGTCATGCCAACCATTCAGATGTTCTAGCTCAAAATAACTCTTCATGTGTCTTTTTAAAAACTCGTAGAAGGTGAATTGAATCGCACCCGTAGGAACCTCTCTAAAGATAAGCGAGTCTAACCCTGCGTAAAAACCTAGATTAATGGGTTAGATCTCCAGAATAACACAAATGCTAGCTTCACCTTTTATTCCAAAGCGATTGTAAATAAATTTCGCAGTATCCGGAATGTTGTGGTTTAATCCAACCTGCATCTGTTGCTTGATAACCTCAAAAGGATTTCTATAAATTCGTGAGAGGTGCTATTATCTCTGAGAGCAGGCTACTTGACAAGTGCAGCAGCAATTTCTCCTCCAGAAGACGCAATCATCGCTCCAACGTTAGGCTCCATGCCGTAGTCTATTATCACGCTTGATTAGAACAATATCGGCGGTGTAAGAAAAGACCTTTGACGAATTTTCTTCTGAAACCTTCGTAGAAAGAAAAAAATACGAATGTTTGAGGGAGCGAGATGATGAGATGAGGAGCTATGCCCTGTTGTGTTTTTTTGCTTGTATCAAAATCTGGAAAAGAGGTTTATTGTTACTTGATATTTGCTTACATTTGCAGCAGCGTGCTTAAAATTAACGTCATGACCACTCGCCTAGACTTGGTTATTTAGATGAATATTAGAGGGTAAAGTGACTTGAATTCGAGTTTTGATGGTGTCCAAAGGGAAATAAAAAATATCTGCCGTCAAATTAGCAGTCCCACCAGCAAGGCCGCAGTCTGATAAAGGGTTAAAGGTTAATTCAAAGTGATTACAGGCAATCTTACAGAAAACTTGTTGCCAGAAAGTGAATTCGTGCTGCTTTTCCTTGGTCATGTTTCAATTAAATTTATTTTGAGGTAATAGGCTCTTGGCTGGTTTTAAGACAATATAGTTAAAATAAACGTTCAAATAACACTACAATACGAAGGAAATTACTTGCAACTTATTAAACAAATTGAGGTCAAGTAAATTTAACTCGAAGTTACTTGAGCATAACTATTTTGCTAATAAATTACTAAAATATACTGATTTTTCTCAGAAGTCTTATTGCTGAGATTTGAATAAGAATTTAATTGAGCATTATAATGTAATTTATTGATTTTTCTAAAATCGTATTTAAGGTACAAAATGGAGACCAATTAGGTATATTTATGATTTTTCAAAGGGAATTGAAAAAATTAAATGGCACTTCTTTGATTGTAAAGGTAATTTGATTGAACAAAAGTTTTCCAGCGGTTTGAAATTTGTAATTTGTGTAATATGGCAGGAAAAGATAAAACTAGATAAAAAGTATAAAAGGTAAATCAGCATCTTTATGCAGCAATGTTAACATCATAAAGCTAAGAAAATGAAATTGAAAGAAGAATTTTGAATTAATCACATTGGCTAAGAGCATTCAAATTCGAATTAAGCTAAGCATTTTATTTAACGAAAAACAAGATTTATGATGGAAATGAATTTTATATGATAATAGAAATATACAAACCATGTTTATTGCAAAAAAATTTAAATTATCCTTGCGGAATTCTTGTGTATTATTTGAGTGAACTACCTTACATCAGAAAAGATTAACGATTTGATGTACAGAAATGAATTAGCTCCTATTTCGTTCAGGCGTTTGCTTTCTTCCTTAGTCTTTCATGACACGTTATGAAATTCTTTTGGTGACACCAAATTAAAAATTTAGTACAAAAGCGATAAATCAGCTTTCTTCTAAAGCATAACCTCACTTCCATTTTTGTTCTCAGAAATATCTCAATCTTTGCTATATACGAAACAAAAACTCAAAAGATAACGCTCTTTCTTATCTTTTTAGGTAATATTTACCTGTTTCAATGCATTTTCAATTCGGCCGACACTGTGTTTTATCTGCAGCTCTTTTTTCACTCGAGCCATTTTCATGCAAACGACGTTCTTGTAGTTTCGACTGAGCCCTTTCTGATCTATTACTTTGTGAGGGTTTAGCGATGGAATCCTCTTTCCTTAAACTGTGGCAACTTTATTCCCCCATTCCTTGACTCATGGTAACATAATGAGTTTGCAACAGCTGGTATTTTGTTCTATGTCGTTCTCATTTAGTGGGAGCTTCTCGAAGGTTCCCCAAATAAGTTTTTCTCCTCTATCATATATTCTGTTATCTAAAGCAAGTATCCATAATTTCTTCCAAACCGCGTCGGGGTGTAACTTATTAGTACTAGATTAGAGTTCTACATAATCATTTCAGCTGATATTTACCCTGGTAAACAAGTTAAATTGACCTGAGCTCAAACGCAAGTTGTCTGAAAAATTCATATGAGAAGGAACAAGGAACAAGGAACAGGATTACAGGAAACTTAATTTCTCTTTAATTATCAAAGCAAGTCAACACTCCCTCTAAACGGATGAATTGACATTTTTTTTATTCACATCTGAAAGTGTAAGGTTTTGTATTGGTATATCTTGCCCAACGGTATGTCGGTATGTCGTGCAAATATGTCATCATTCTCCACTGATATTGAAGAAATTTCTGTTTTCTAGAAGACTAGTCCCATTTTCCAGCAAGCCGTAATCTTTCTTTTGGGCTGGTTTCAATAGCTCTCTTTTCATCAAGTTTCTATTTGGGTATCCTCATTCATAATTAATTCATTAGAAAATCCAAGCGAGAAAAATGTTGGTAAATTTCCCATACGAGATCAACAAGACAGAATTATTCATCGTTTATATCGAATCACTTTAGGACGAGAAAGCTAGCACTACTTCCTCTAAATTTTGCTCGTTTTCTCAGGAATTATCTATTGCTATTATTGAATATGGTTGGATTGTAGCAACATTCAAATTATGGTAATCCATTCGTCTAAATACAGCTTATTTTCTCTCAAAATTTATGTTATTTGTTGGTAGAATTCAATGAATAATCAGATGAGGCCCAAGGTGATTTGCTATGGCTCAAAATGCTCGAATATTCGCAAAACAAAACTGTTGTTAAATGCTGAAAGGAATGAATTAGGTTTTGAATTGCTGTGATTTATTTAAACAAACAATTTTTTCGAATTTATAATAATCCTTTTTAAATTATTTCAGATTGAAAATTCTTGTAGTGGTAAAATTTGAGGAAATTCAAAATTGGAAATTCATTTGAAACCTGTGAGTCAAAAACAAATCTCTTTGTTATTCTCACAAGCTGAATTCTTGGGGTAATTTCAAACTATTGAGTGAGGAAAAATGTAATGGTTTATTTTGCTGTATCGATGTAATAAATGAAAAGGAATTTGAATGCATTATAGAACAGAAGATTTGAAATCAACAGGAAATTCAAAGTTTTTGAATGCTAACATTGTATTGGTGCTGACTCTTGAAATGGTATTGTTTTAACCAAGCTGAGTGTTGGTAATTAATTGATTGCCTCTAGATTGAATTTGGTTCATATAATCAATCGAATTTAGGATAATTAAACACTAGTGTGATAATGATACACAAAAAGCAAACATATTAATGTTTTGCAGGGCTTGATTGGAGATAATGCCTGTAAATAAACTTCGGCATTTTGTTTTCCAAGTTTTGAAAAGCCAATTTAACTCATTCCAACCAATTAACTAGAAAAAGAAAGTGAAATCTAATTTCATGTAGTAAGATGGAATGAGTGTAAAATATCATCGCGAGTACTAAATGACAGTAGGAGAGAGCTTCTAACTAGTATTAAGAGAGTTCATTATCATTGATTCAACATACATATTTGAAAATAGTAGACCATTTCATTAATTGCACTTTTATTTAGTATCTCGATTTGCAATCGAAAGATCAATATTCTAGCAATATGAAATTGAACGTCAAGGCTAGGCTCCCTCTCAAGGCGTTTATCATTAGTTCGTGAATGAATGATTTGCTTGTCCATTGAAATTTGCAAATATATTTCTTTGAAAACGATTAGAAAACATAAACTTGGAGATTCTTAGTTTGCACCTTATTTTTTTTGTTAATGGGGAGATACCGCGGCGCTGGATCTAGAGCAGATCTGAACAATCATGCAAATCAATCGAATCTATATTAAAAAGAATATAGAGGGAAGAAAAACAAGTCTAACCATAGCAAGAGAAGAAATCGAGGATGCTCATACTTTTGCTTATTTAAAGGGATGACATTATTTCTCTTGTGTGAGTTTTTGATTCGATACTTTTATCAGACCAGTATTTGCGATAAATTGTTCAATTATTCGTCAATATTGATGAAATTGCTTGGACAGTATGTTACGGCTACATATCAACGGATCATCAATGAATATCATAAGCAATCATAAATTAGTGTATAGTTGAAATGAAGATTAGAGGGAAAGCAGTGAAATACAAGAAATCAGTAGAAATCCCATAACTCAGTCACCCCTCAACAGTTATAAAATTTGAAGATTTTTCGAGTATATTTGGAGTACATATTTTGACGAATAAATAATTGTGGCAATGTTTAGTACGCACAGTCATTACTAAAACGCATCATATCCTGATTCCGATTCACTGCAATTCAGTTTAGTTATGCAGCTGCGATTCTCTTCGTTTTTTGGTATTTCTCTCCTCAGATTTAACACCTTTCGTAATTTTTTTCCGGCTTCTAATAAAGCATAATTTCATCTAAAGGTGATGAGCTTCCTAGTGTTTGACAAAATCGCGATTATTTAATTCCAATGAATGAGTATCAAAATTGAGATGCAGAATATTTATCGAATTTCAAATTTTCTGATCATGAAATTCCATTGTTATTAACCGAAATGAAAACCACTCTTCAGATCTTCATTTTTCCTTTTTACCGGTACTTAGCATTCTAAGATTCAACCAACCATTCTAACTTGATCTTACCCCGATTTTTGATTTACTTCTTAAGCTATTAACTATTAGCAACGGTTTTTCTTTAAAATTATATCTTAACATGTTGCAGACGAGCTATCCTTGGACTTGATTTATTAGAGTTCAGTCAGTCATCCTTGAATAATTTTTAGTTCATTGCATTCGTTCGGATAATCTTATTCTCCGAATTGTTAAAGTTCGTCCTGGGGAAATTCAATTACACAGATACAAGAGCGGGGCGATGGCCACTCAAACCAATTGAACCCAAATCATGGAGAGTATAACGGGAAAAAATTTTTGAATTCTGACGAAAATGATGGATGAAGGTGTCTGGATAGTTTTTCATATCAATATGCTCTTGGAGTAACGAACTGCTTGTTCTTTATTCCCAACTTATTTGAGTAGGCTGTGACATCGAAAACTCAAAATCACAATCAGCCACGATGCTAATTAACCTTGAATTAGTCGTGCCTTTTATTTCAACTTCGCCTGAGCATGAAAATACTGGATGAGTTAGGTCTCTTCAAAGGTTGATTCTTTCACATAATGTTAATATAATGGAATGTGGTCTCATAACTTCTTACATTTGAGAGGTAAAAAATAACCCAAAAAAAATCTTGAAAGACTAAAGTCCCCTTTACTCTCGATTTCTTTGCTAGTGTTTGTAATGATGTGGTCATATGAATCAAAATTGGGACCAAATATTTCAAAAATGATGCTGAAAATATTTTGTCAAGGTTCCTTTAATACCTGACTGCTCACTCAATGCCCAATGTGTATTTCGCTTCTGAACATCATATTGAAAATTTACGTTGAAAAGGAGCAAAACATCAAATTACGTATGAATACCAATGAGGACCATAGAAAATCAATCATCAACATAATCACAGCAAAATTTTTACATTCAGCATCAGCGCGAGATTTTGCCCACTGCGTGGGATAAGGCAACTTGCGAAGCAATCTGATTGAAAATAATCACTAGCAATCTCATTTAGCCGCTATAAATATTAGACTTTATTCCAAAGACAGACTATTCGACTCAGTGGTAGCGCTCACTAGATTACTAACTTAGAAAAATATATATCAACTCAAACATCTCTCTGGTCAATTTTTATTTTCAGCAATAGAACTTCTACACAAAAATTTTTGAGGTGACAATCAGAGCCAAAGCAAACAAAACTGCTTCTCATTACCAAAATAAATTTCGTAACTTTTATTTTTATATTTCAATCGCAATGAACGACACACCAAGCAGAAGCCGCAGCCACGCAAGTTCTCTGCATTCTCGAGCAGACTACGCTCCCAATAGCGAGAAAAATTTTCATAGTAACCTAACCCGTTCCTCTCACCCTAAACTAAATCGTCTTTGTCTTCAGTCAGCGAGCACGATGCTGAAACCAATTTTTTAGAGCTGCTTACTCACTCACATCAAGAAGCGTTCCCCCATAAACGCCGTGACCTCATGAAACACTCCCTGCAAAAAAAGTTACAGCCACCTAACTTTTTCACTAAACCTTTAGAGGGACTCGGATCACCAAATGGTAACGCAAATCCCATCATCACTGGCAAACTCAAACCACCCTTAATTAGTCTTTACATTGGGAACTATGCAAGGTGAAGATGACAAAGTTCCTCGTGATTCAATGTTCATCCCAACAAAGAGTCGGCAGAAGAAAACCATGCCTTACATGCCTGCTGATATTCAAAAACTTACTTCGATCCCTGAGGCTCTCCCTAAATACATTCGCTTGCATCTCGAAGAGCATCAAATACCATTAAAAAATACATTAGAACCGGTCACGCGTTCACTGAAGTCCCCGGTCTTCCAGAATTCAGATCTAACGCTAATGCCCAGTAATGAAGGACTCCGTAAACAGAAGAGAGACTATGAGATTTCTGTGGGGAAGTCACAGAACTATGGACCACCTATTTCAGGGAACTCTATGAAGAAGAGCCAAAGCCGAGGAACCTTTCAAACCGGTGGATTCGACGGGAGAGCGAACTCCTCAGACCTGGGTAGGAGTCTACCGATTATAACTTACAAGGAAAGAGACAAAATCCAACGGGAAGCTGGGCCATTGCTTACCTGTAATTTGTTTATTACAGACGCAGCGAATAACTACGAACCAAATTATATGCCGCATAACCGCAAAATTTTCCTGCAAACGGTCAAAATGTCCCGTAGTCCTCAGGCAGCAGGCATGAGGCTGCACAGCGCAATGACAGAAACGATGAAATTTGGGTTTACTACGCTTCCAGTGAAAAATAGGAACATTATGGAGAGATCATTTGAGTTTCCAAAGGAGAAGGACCCACAGTCCCGTGAAGCGAAGATGGAGAAGCAGAGTGAGGTGTTTGTGACTCAAAGTCCGAAGGAGACTGTCGATTTGAAACCACATATGGAGAAGTTGAAAGAGCAGCAGAAAGCTACACAGAACAAGCTCAAGAAGTTATCGAGAATGGGCATTGTGAATGGAGTAGCGATAAAGCATCGGAGAGAACGACATAAAAATTGGAGAGAGAATGCGAAGGCTGCGAGAGAGAATGTGGGAGAGCGTGAGAGGGGATATCAAAAAGCGAAAGGAATGGGGTCAAAAGGCGAGGGCGACAATAGCATTGTGCTGACAGCAAGAAATGATTATCATAAGTTACTCCTTGGAGATGCGATATAGTTACTGTGGTGCATGCGCTTTTATTTATGTAATTTTAGGATTTATGTCTTGTCAATTATCAAGTGAACTGATTGAGATTGTAACTATTGTGCTTGTTGAAATGAGATATATTCAATGAGAGAGGATACAAAGAAGATGATGATGTTTAATGCGAGTTAAAGTGTGATAATGACAGGTTTTTTTATCGAATGAGATGAGAAGTATATACTGAATCGATAAGATGGTTTGACGTCTATGTGTACTTTCAATCAAATTACAAAGAGAATCTGAAATTGATATTCCAAAGGGAAATACCAGTAGAATCAGTTTTCAAGGGATAGTTTCAATGCAAACAGATGTTAGTACGCTAATTGTATCCTTGCGAGAGATTTTTCAGTATTGCAGCAACTAGATAGGGGATTCCCAATATCATTTTAGTTCAACAGCTACGACTTTTTAACATCCTATCGCATTTTTCTAACTTTTCAAGGCATCATTTATTTTTCAAGAGAAAGATAGTGCTATGGTATTTTCAGCAATTCTTAAAATTTTCAGATCAAGAAAATTGCAAATATTGATTAACATATCAAATTTGAAGGAAATAAAAAAACCGGTAGGGAAATTGCGAGAGTCAAAATCCAACATATAAATTCTAAAATTATTGAACCTCAAGCAGTTAATGAATACCTGAAGGCACAAATGAGAACATCTTTTTTTCATTGACTGCTCATAGATCCTGACCTGAAACAGAAACGATATTATGATATTTTGCTTTTCGAAAGATCAATCAGATTAACTATTGTCTCAAATACAACCTCAGACACCAGAAAAGGCGACTGTATTAACTAGAAACAACCTCATTTTGATATTTGATTCATTAATGAGAAGAGGTCCAATTTTCGCTCATTTTTGAATTTCATTGGTCTCGCCCGGCATGTACCAATTTCGAATTCATTCCAAGACTATTATTCTGCAATTGAGAATTTCAGCAATTAATTTTTAACTCAATACAAGCTGTAAGGATCTGCTCTATATCTCATATCAAGCATATAAGAAAATAATTAGAAATTCTCAAATCGTCGCATTAGAAAGCAAAGAAAAAGACCATCCGTAAATGCAAAATCCGAATCAAAAGAGTAGCAAATGACTTATATTGTTCTCTTTCCAGCTGCTAATTTCCCTTTTTTGTTCCGTGTAGCCTTGGCTCAGAAAGCCACATCTTCAAATATCAACAAAGGCCAGCATTTAAACACCTTTGGCAGTGAAGAAGGCGTGATAAAGGACGTCTGGGCAGACAACTTCGACACCGAATTCAAGAAAATAATGAAACTCGTTAGTGAATATAAATTCGTGGGAATGGTATCGCAAAATCTTATATAGAAAAGCATTCTGAGCCACATTTCTCTCTCTTTAGGACACAGAATACCCCGGCGTCGTTTACCAATTACCTGAAACAGCAAATTTTGAAACAAACGTGATTTTCCAGCCTATTTCAGGGTCATCTAACTCAAAAAATTCAGGAGAACATGGAATACACTCTCATCAGGACCAATGTCAACAAGTTAAAATGCATTCAGGTTGGATTAAGCTTTGCAAATGAAGAAGGATTTGCACCACCCGGTCTTTGCACTTGGCAGTTCAATCTCGAGTTCGATAAGAAGTAGCCCATCATCGTCATTTCCCTCCAGAATTAACTAATTTTTGACTCTTCCAGCAACGACTTAAGCTCACCCGAATCGATCGAGTTGCTTGAAAATTCCGGAATTCAATTCGAAAAGCATGCTAGAATGGGAATCGACCCACTCTTATTTGCTGAATACCTCGTAGGATCAGGTAATTCACACCCTCTTACCTCTCTTACCCTCTTGAAAGGACTCGTACTAAACGAAGAAGTCACATGGGTATGTTTCCACGGCGGATTCGACTTCGGATACCTCGTTAAGTTAATAACTTGCGCTGCGCTTCCCAAGGACGAGAACCAATTCATGAAGATTTTCAATACTTACTTCCCCAACTATTTCGACGTGAAATACATGATCAGTGACTACGAGAAGCTGAAATTCAGCGGTTTAACCAAACTCGGAAATGATTTGAATGTATTAAGATAACTGAAGGTTCCTTCTAACGGTGTTTAAGCTGAAAAGATCGGGCACTCAGCACCAAGCCGGAAGTGATTCGTTGCTGACGCTATCGGCGTTCTTTAGGCTAAGAGATTCATTTTTCAAAGGGAAGATCGAACCCAAGTACACGAACACGATTTATGGAATTGGAAGCTCTCAAGATTATTACGTGCCATATCACAACTATCCAGAACAACAGCAAATGGTGTATGGCAGTTACCCGATGGGTTTGCCAACGAATATGGTCGGTTCATTTTACGGCCAGCAGGATAGCATGTTTCAGAATCTTTCGAATAATTCGTATAACTATGGTTTCCCAGGTTTGAGCTACCCTCAAAACCAATACGTAGACCCGAACACTCGGTTCCCAGGTTTTAGTGCAAAAGATGGTCTTCGAAAGTGATTAATCAGCCTTTATAATTGTAAAATTTTGCTTAATAAGCTTCATATAGGTTAATTATGTAAGCAAATCTCCATTAAAAACTTGCAACTCTTTCTCAATAGAAAAACTCGATGTTTATTAATAGTCACACGAGCTCCTCCTGGGAATTAGTGTCGCAGGAAATTACTGAAAAATTTGTGTTGAGATGACATTGCTTGGGCCTAGAGACAAATGTAATGCTGTTGTTTGCAAGTGAGATTGAGATTATTATAAAGATAAATCTTTTTTCTGTTCTAATAAAAAGATATAAAAATGGACACAGAGTTTAACCCGAAGGAAAATCTTTCGAATTACCATGGAATTCCGCTGGTTTTGAGAGCCCGATTCCTTTCTAAGGCGAACAAGATCTCTCCTACTGATGCCGCTCAGGCGTCTTTGAGAGCCGCTAAGGATGCAGGCCTCCACGAGTAAAAATGCGTCGTTTATCGAGCTAAAGTCCAAATTTCTCAGGTTATATGCGTCGATTCATAAGGAAGCATCAGCAAGCGGCTTACAAGTTGATGCTTTCGACATGGGCAAGGCTTTTTCTCCCTTTCACTTTCTCATTTGACATCTAAACAGACTGGTATGACAAAAAGTCTAAGGAATTCAAGCCTAGACTCCAGAAATTAGAGGACGAACTCGGAACCTACAAAGCGAGCCATATCAAAGCTAGCATCCAGGTTTGCTAAGGAGTTTCTTTGCATGAATAACTGCTTACTTCAGGCCAGTCACATGGAACTCGCAAAAGCTTATCTTTCTGCCGGAAAACTTGAAGACGCTCATGCAAATGTGCTCAAGGCGAAGGAAACTGTTAATACACCATTGACCTCCCAAGAGCATGTCTACACGTTCAAGCTTGCGAATCTGTTGGTCGGTAGATACAACGAAGTGACTGGTCTTGCCCACCAAGCTGAGGACATTCAAAGTAACTGTGCTGTTGTCTCTGAAGGACTAAAAACAGTTTGATTAGACCTTCCAAAGGAGGAGAGAGACGCTTATACTGGAAGCAGAGCCATCACAGCAATCGCCCAGCTCGCGCAAATGAATTATGCAGCTGCGATGGAAGGGTTTTTGTCTTTGATCAGCGCTCATATGAAAAAAGTTGAGGAGTTCTCATCTCCAAGAGACATCGCGCTTTACATTGCAGTTTTGGCGATTGTGCATTACAGCAGAAGAGATATTCAAAACAAAGTATGTGAGCCTGATTCGTTCAGTGTCTTAATTAACTCATTAGGTGCTCGTTGGAGAAACCAAGCAGATATTGGGTGAGAACCCTGATGCATTGTTTATGGTTGAAGGGTTCGTGAATGCTGACTACGAGGCATTTAATAACAATTTCCGTGCAGTTACTGTAATTTCTTTGTTTTTCATCCCACGTGCTAACATGGGTTCCAGCAACAACTCGAGGTTGATGCCTACATCTCTTCGAACAAGCAAATTTTAACAGATATCATCATTGAAAAGGCTATAAAGCAAGTGAGTGTCTTGCCAATCGATTCAGATGACAAATTTATATATATATAGTACCTGGCCGTCTGCAGCTCTGTGAAAATTTCGACTGTGGCTTCAGTTTTTAGACTCGATGAAGCCGTTCTCGAAAAGAAGTTGCTTGACTTGATTAAAAACAGAGCAATCCCTTATCTGTTCGATCCGTTCGAAAAGGTTACTTGCAGAAGTGTGTTTTGAAGTTAATTTGCTGTTATAGGTTCTGATCTTCAGAAAAACACAAGAGAATGCGTTGGAAGATATTGTCAAAAGAGCGTTGAAAGGAATTGAAAAATATATCTTCGATAGGCAGATTGCTAAGCTAAAGTAAACGTCGAGAGTTTTTCTGCGCTAATGTGAAAATTCAATGATTAGATTCGATATTTCGAATATCTCTTACAAGAAGCATGCCGATTCACAGCTCGGAGGTGCATTAGATATGTATTAAAATTTGAGATGAAGGAGTCAGAATTTTATGACTTGTTACTTAACAATAATATCCATGGAGAGCAAATTAATAAATGATAAGATAAGCCGTGGAACAGAATGAATCATCATAAAACATTTGAATTTGGACTGGAAAATGAGTTATAATAAGATAGGAGGAACTAGAGAGTTTTTTAAGAAGTAGGATTTGCTGAGTTCGCTAAGAAGAGCCAGAACAATGAGAATAACTAGCAAGACAAAAACGTTGCATGAGGGGAATGAATTTCCTTTCCTAAACTTTGTAGAGGAAATTAAATTTTACTCATAATTCAAATTAGGATTGCATTTCATAGATTGAATGTACTTTTGTTATTGCGGTATTGAAAGGATTATTCCTCCGCTTTAATTAATTTATGCTTCGAACAGACCCTGCATTCATTTTACATTAAGAAATGTAGGATCTTTTAGATAAAGTTCAATATTATCAATCCCTGTCATCGGAGATTGTCAGGAAATTTATATCAGTACGTACCTCATTTAGTCCACTTGTGACCCATTGCCTATGTTATTCGCGATTTTTTTTATGAAAATATGGATTCTGCATTATTTCCTAAAGTTGGAAGTACAGTAGGTCGAACTAAAAAGTAAATTTATTTGGCAATACCAGATAAATCACATTGATATTCTTATGGTAAGTTTTGTTATTACTTGACATTAGGATCAGTGTTACCCAGATTTAGTATCACTATACAAATGAATCTTCTTAAAAAACAAGGAAATTCAGTATATCCAACTACTTTATTATTATCATAACACTGTAATGATCTGATTGTTTAAACCAGTTTACTCCTATTTTGCATTGCAGTTCATTGTAGGAATTGATATTATGATTAGTTGGGTGATTGTTGTGATTGAAAACTCAAGTTGGAATTCAGTCCGGTCCTCCTTTTGCAGGAAAAACATGATCAATCAAATCATAAATCTATTCATTTTTTAATGTTTAAATCAAAACGTAAGCAAATTGTTAATATTCAGGTATATTTTGACCTTAGAACTGTCAATAAGGTTATTAATGCTTCGCAGAGTCTACCTTTACAAATTATCAACAGATGATTTCTATAAAAAACCAAATAACCATAACCAACAGAATCTATTTTATTTTTTGCTAGAGCTAAATTACCAATACTTCTGAATTGAAAGAATTTTCAAATTCAAAACAATGAAAATTTATCAGAAATGTTTTCCAAATAAATTACCGAATCAAATGAGGTGTTTGCTAATAGGTCTCCATTACACTTTCAAATAAGTCAGTCGAGAGAGAACATAAACTTTTGAAATACCATTATCGAATTAGTTTGGGGTCAATTCATACCAATACTCACGATACTCCCGAAATGCAAATGGATGATTGTATTTGAAATAGAATTTAAATTATTATCAAGAAATCAGATTTGAAATGATTTAATCAAATTACTCTGAGCAAAGAAATTGAAGAGCATCACAATTATCAATGTGTTGGGTGCGCCGCTACAATAAGCTGTAATTGCTTTGTCACTAGTACTTTTGCGCATATTTAGTGATAGATGATTGAGAATTTAAAACGAGAAACGCGAGTACATCGAGAATGTATAGAAGATACATGTACAAACGTGATAAATGTTAGTTATTTTAGCTGTTAGTCAATTTTTCTGGTTTTCTTAGCACAGATTATGAACGCCAGCGTAAGCACCAGAAACGAAAAGCTTAAAATGACAATCAAACTAGAAAATTTCGAAACTGAAATAATATGCGGGTCCATCTTTTGGTAATCCCTCATCACAGCGACGATCGCCGTGTCCACAAAGCACCTTAGTTTCGACAACCTTGTTTTGCTCCGTACTAACGGCATCGCTGCCTGAGTCGTCATCATCGCGCAAGGAAGCATTGCTACGGTCGTTATAATTGAGATTCCTAATACCAAAAATGCCCTGATTTTGATGCTCACACAGAAGAATACCATCAAGGTAACCAATCCAACTAACACAAGAATAAAAACTCCGAATAAAACCACCTTCGTGAAGTCCCAAGCCTCTTTTGCAGGTGCTGAATCAAACAATAAATCAGGAGCAGCTAGTGTACTGCATCTTTGATGTGTTTCATTGAGCCTTAATTTCGGGAGGGACCAAAGCGTCATATTTAGCCCTTGTAACTTCTGCGCGTAAGACTGTAAGGCTAAGACCTGCCCCGACCAATTCTCTTCACGAATTCCGTCGACAGCGTTAACCGTGGAGACCTGAGACGCATTAGGAAAGTTTTTATAGACTTCGCAGGTGCCATTAATAGATCCTAGATCCGTAAGCTGATTGCCTCCGATACAGGGCCGAGTATTATTGAAAGTGGTCTGGAAGAATCCGATTGGAGGATTTTCAATGAGGTTCTTATAAATTAAATACTGGCCGTTTGGTAATGCAATATTTGTGGTATTGAGTTCTTTTGACGAGGGCTGGGGCTTAATAGCAACAGAAGTCACAGGGCAAGTGTGTCCTTCAACGCAGAGCCCGGGCCAGCAATGGGAGTCTGTCTCATTACACTCATGTGAGATATAAAACGAGACTGGTTTCACACAGAAGGTGAGGTTAAGCCATTGAGTCTGATTAAACTTTTCGCATTGCGAGCTATTTTGATGAGATTCGCTGCAATAACTAGCGATTCCAGGCCATTTTCCCAAAGGAATTTTTTCGAAACCAGCACTACAATTGCTCTCTAAATGTATCTCGGTGAACGGGAAGCTCGATAAGCTTTGATAGATGAGTTGCAAGCCAGAGGCCATCGCTTGGTTTGAATTTGTTGAGCTCATGTCACTGTTATGGAAATAAAAAAGGGTAAATCCACTTAAAAACGCGATTGTGAGTAGAAATAAAAACAACACGAGTTTGACAAGGCGGTAGTAGTATTGGTCGGTTTCATATGTATCGAGATAGCATAAGCAATGGCAGCGACGGGTGGGAATCTCGTCTGTATCGTTGTCTGGTGAATCATCATCGAGGAGAGCACGGACTTCCTTTGGATCGAGCTTCTTAATTGCGTTTGCTTCTGACCTGATTGCGCTCTGTTTTTTGTTTGCTTTCTTAAGTTTGAGCGAGAACTCGGCGACTGAGGAGGAAGAGCTATCCATTGAAAGAATAAAAAAGTTGTTAAATTCTTATTTATGTGGGCTTAGGATCAGGAAGCGGTGACTTTCTTATGAGTACAAATCATATATAAATCTTGAGAATGCTCTCAACAAAAAACAAAATATGAGTAAGGTTGCAAAACTCGATACTACGGTTGTTTCAGAGGTTGTTGTCCTATTTGAGAGAATTCTGCCTTCTGCAAAGCTTTTTCATAGTCCTATTATCGATTTTGAGAAAACAGCATAAGGATTTCTAATACCCCAAGAGGAGGGGAAAACTCCTCCTCAGAAAAAGGTCGCGGCTCAGGTTTACACTGCCTGATGCGTCGAGTGAAGTAGAGATAGACCACACTGAAAACAATGCCGATACACCCGCTGATGATAAAACCATAATTATAATTGGTAAAGTCAATGATAGTGAAGGTGTGCATATTAATGAAACTGCTGACATAAATAAACCCAGCGGTCACAGTACCTAACTAAATTTTCAAATTATTATTAATCCAGGTTCCAAACCGTTGGAATAGATTCAAATTACTGAATAATAGAGTGGTGCCCACTCAAGTTGTGAGTATATTTCCCATGATGACAACTCCTCAGTGAAGTTTTCTTCATTAAGTCTTCGCTTCAATAACTAGTTAATATTTAATAAATCCCTTTAGAGGCAATTTCTAATGAAAGTTTTGATTACGGAATCCAAAGCAGCGAGTACAATTAGCCCTCCAAAAGAAATTGCAGTTGTAAAAGGAGAAATAGGAGCAAAGAAGCAACTGAATAAGACAGTTCTGATAACGAATGCGTATTTGCTTGTCATGTCAATTTTCTTAAAACACAGGAAGATTCTGTTAGGGAGGAAAGAATTTGTGATGGCTCCAAGGCCTGCATTAACGATTGAAAGGAAAAAAACATCTGAAACTAATCCGCCTTTGTATGAAAAAATTTGGAAGATAAGTTTCGATTGTTCAGATGCTTTCTTTACCTTCTGCGAAAAAGTAAGTTGTATCTGTGAAAGTTGCGTTGGAAGTGGGAATCAGATTCGAATAAAGTATAATCAACACCATGCAGGTCAAATTAGAGGAAATCATAGTGTTGAGGATTCTTTCTTCAGAGGCCACAGCAATTTTCCAGCATTTGAATGGTCTTACAGCGATTTGCATGAACCAATTAGTTGCCATTATAACTAACGCATGGAATATCCCTGAAAATATTGTAAGGTAATACTGACTGTTTTCTCTTGCTTGGTTCTAGAAAAAACATCAAGATCATTGTTGCATTTTTTGTAAAGAAAATTACTTGATATATTGTAATTCTATAAGTAATCCCAAAAGCAATTCCCATCAAAGCCCAAATCGCAGCAGTAACGCCACTATTGCTACAGTACTTCTTTCTTAGAAAAGAAATTTGCAACTCTGCGAGGCTAGGCGCACAACTCCACGTTAGTTTTGTCCCTTTAAAAGGAAGTTTTTTGATTTTACGAAGAGCTACAACAGCTTTTTTTTTTTGTTGAAAAAATAATATTTCAAGAATGGACCTGGTATAAATATTAATTACTTTCGGCTCTTTCGAATACCACAAGCGCAGAGTTCGTAGCTTTGCTCCATTTCTTTTGTTGGAAAGGAATGATTTTCACGATACCGTTTTTATTAGTAAACTTTTGAGCTCCTTTCACTCTCAGATTTTTAGAAATAGCTGTCCAAAGTTCATCTTCACTCGGAAGTTCTTTAAAGTTGTTGAGCTGAAGTATATAATCTGAGGTACTCTCCTGTTCATTTTTGTAAGGCTTCATAATGAGCAATGCTGCAATGAGGACCACCACTACAACTGGATTCAGCCAGATTTCGGTAGACATCTCCCATGGTGCTTGGTATTTTCCGGAAAATGTCAATTTGTTTACGAAAGGATGACAGTCGGTTGTATAAGCACTGTTCCAACCAGTCTTGCTGCATCCCAATTCACTAGTAATATTTGTGACAACAGCATATTCATCATGAACCAATATCATCAAAACCAGCAGCACGGAGCATTTAAATATAAGCAGGAAGTATTTGCCAATTCTGCTCATCGAAATTTTATTTAATAATTATTGGACGGGCAATTACAAATAGTTTAATGCTAGAATTCTTTTCTTGCATTTATATTGCGATCAGAACCAGAAATTGTGCGCATTTTTTTCATCTTTGGCTTTTAGAAGACGATCTCCAGGCAAGTTAAAAAAGTCAAAAGGCACTTCAGGTAGTTAAACGTGATGTTTAGAGAGTTTAAATTCGATTTTTGCTTTTCATTCTCGTCTTGCTCAATAATTTCAGGCTCAGATAAAAATTTAACAAATTAGGAAGATCAGCATTTAGGAACTAAACTGTGATTTTGGCTAAATTTGAACCGAACAAACAAAAGAGAGTAAGCCAGGCTGACGCTCATATCTAATTTAATGCCTTGCTTCCAAACACAAGCACAAGTTCCAAATTATCGTGCATTTAGGTTGAACAACATGTTAATTCGGCATGATACATTAAGTCACAAAGTTGGTATACACGATTAATTTGAACCAACTTAATTAATGCCTAAAAATTAGTTTTTACCAAAAAATTAATGTAAAGACTCATTTTTGGTTAAGTAATGATCGTACATTGAAGCAAGGAAGTATCTCAGAAAATTAGTAGCGGATGTGAAGTCAGACCTCTGGAGGACATCGCTTGTGATACCTCTAGAGAATCGATCGTTGTTACTTTTTTAATGAAAAAGATGGATGGATGGTATATTTTCTGACATACAAAAATATTGCAAAAATTTATCTTTGGATTCTATCATTTCAAAATAAGCAAAATAAAGCAAGCGTAGCAATTCAATTAAAGTAATTTTATGATCGGAATCCGACCCCAATTGAATTCCACGTTCGTGGTGCTATCTTAAAGACAACCTTCTATCGATTAATTCAAGGAAACAACAAAAGACAATCCAGCTGCTTGAATAAAAGCATTGGTTCTTTGTTAAAGTTTTTAAGCGAAAAATAATAATCGTTAGGTTTGTATACCAGAACATCATTTTGAAGTTAACCGCAATTTTTAAAAAATGAGGAATCTTTAAGCAGCTCTTTCTTAACAATTAGACACGGTAGGATCTCCCTGCAGCTTTCTGTTAAGAGATGCATCCCCAGAGACACCTTCGAATGATCAGCGAGCTCAAAAAGACAAAACATTTTTGTTTTTATCTGCTTGAATCTAAAGTGAAAAACCATTAATGCCCATGATGGATAAAACATCCACGTAGAACAGCGTGAAGGTATTCAACAGAAAACAAATTAAGCGAAATAGGTAAAATTATAGAAATTAATCTCAAAGAATTATGACTGTTCGAAAAGTTGTAGCTCTGTATCAAGCCTTTCAATTGTTTCATTTGGCTGCAAAGCCTTTTCATAGTCCTATTAGTGATTTAATAAAACAGCAGTAGGATTTTGAGTACTTTAATAAGGGGTAAAAACTCCTCTTCAGAATAAGGCAGTGATTCAGGCTTACACTGCCTGATGCGACGAGTGAAGTAGAGATAGACAACACTGAAAACAATGCCGATACACCCGCTGATGATAAAACCATAATTATAATTGGTAAAGTCAATGATAGTGAAGGT
>ENA-UOTZ01000206-UOTZ01000206.1-compost-metagenome-genome-assembly--contig:-NODE-206-length-50070-cov-14.473826_pt1 | contig 50070 bp, 27 predicted proteins | sample MGYA00238144_ERZ746983 | MGnify/ENA primary metagenome ERZ746983 (study PRJEB28759, sample SAMN06268863) | compost metagenome | isolation source: single cell | place: USA: California, Emeryville, Joint...
AAGAGGCGTGTTCCATAGATATATAATGAGTGCAGGAAGCACGGTGCGGCTTATATTAGCGTAATTTTTGATTAACTCAGGGAGGTTAAATCCAAAAGCACCATGATCAGAATTGCGACTTCATTGAGGATAATGTAAGTGCATGCGTCGCTCTGAGAAGGGTGCTTGAACTCATGGATAAGACACCAGAGCATGAGACAAATGCTGACTAAGCAGCATGTTAGCTTTGGGTGAGAAAGATCGCCTAGAGTGCTTCTGATCATGAAATTAAAGGAATTATAAATTAGCTTAGCGATAGGCTCTTTATATCGAAATAGTGTCGAAATTCTGACCACAACAATGACCACATATATAATTCCAATTAACTTGTAGAACCATGAGAATTAAACCGATTAATTCGCTTAAATTTCGACGCATGAAAGGGTTAAATATCGTAATTGACTCACATACACGACGAATGCGAATAACTTCGCTGTGGTATTTTGAATGAACTGCGGAAGTTCGGCTTCGATGTTATCGAGCTGATGGCTAAATACAGAGAGAAGCTTTTGGTCAGAATCGGAAGTTTTTATCGAGCAGAACAATATTCATAATTTGGGTATATGCCAATTTGAGCGTTGATTTTAGAAAATTAATTAACAGCTAATGAATAATTTCTATTAGGGCTTTTGTAGAAAAGAGTCAGAAAACAAGATTTAATAGGCTGCGTTGGTGCGATCCAAAATTTGAGATTATAGAAAATGAAGGATTTACGTATCAACAAAATAATTTCTGGGGTGCTTGGGAGTAGTGTAAATGCCTCATAACAATGGTAATCCTACTGCTTGGACATCATCATCTATTGAACATAAGTGTACGCCTAGTCTGTTGTAATCTACCTTAATATCATAGAAATGCAAGCTTATCAAGATCGATCACTGCTTTTCAGCAGTGTCTGTCTCTATGTTTTAAAAATTAACAATTTTATTTAGTGTGCTTAGCGGTTTCAAAAGAATCACAGATGATCTAAGTTCCTTCCAATGGAGAAGTCGCTGTCAGATAAGTCTATCAAAGGCTGGAGAAGTAAACTGCTTCGTTTCAGCCTTAGTTTGGTCCAATAATTTGAGGAATTGCTTGCTTGCTAGTCATACAATCATAGAAAGAATGCATAATTTTCATTGAACAGTAAAGAATTAGAATTAAATGTCCTTCCCTTTAGGAGAACAGTGCTGCTAAGGTGAACATTCCTTTTATTACAACTTGTAACGCAAAAATGTAATTCATGTATCTGATAGCAAACAATTTGATCTATGCTGGAGTATTTGTAATAGTAGATGCTCGAATCAATACCACTAGTTGTGGATTCACGTTCAGACGTTCGATTGACTCGTTAAAGTTGATTCTTGTATGCAGTTCAATTTATTATCAAATCACACATAAATTAGCATAATTGTAATGTAGCTACCGCTTCAATTATAGAGCTTGAATGTATTAACAAATAATTTCTATTGCTCCTCTGCCTCCTCCTTCTGAGGGCTCTCGTCTTTTTGCGGGCTCTCCTCTTTCTGAGGGCTCTCCTCCTTTTGTGGGCTTTCGTCTTTCTGTGGGCTTGATCCTTCGGACTGCTTTTTATTATCCTCTGTCAAGTCGATAGTAACAACAGGTCCTTCTGTTATTACGAATTATGTAACAATATTAACGAAAACGTTTGTCATATAGAAAATTACCATGATCAAGTCCATTGCCATGTTCACCTGAATGGGCTGGGTTATCAACAATAACGTATCTATTGTTTCTGATTTCAAGCGTTTTGAATCCTTTCTTCAACAGGTCAAGAGGGTTCTTCGCTGTGGTGACCATAACTTGAGATTCATCGAGTTTTACTAAACTGTCTTTCTGGATAGACTGGTTAGTTTTATCATGACCAGCTCCTTTATCTCTCTATGTTAAATTTTCAAATCTCCTTCAAGTAATTCAAACTACCTTCGAAATGCTGAGGAAGGTCTTCAGTGTGGCAAATCTATCCTCATCATCGTCCTCTTCGACTTGTTTTTCTTCGTGAGCAGTTGTAGGTCTCTGATGCACTCTAGAAGCCTTTAATTCCTCAACACTCTTCTTATGCTTATGCGCTGTACCTTCAGGCTATGCAAAAAAAATTTCCTCAGGGATGTGATTTAACGGTCTATAGCTACTCGAGGCTCTCTAATGCGATCGGTACTTCTCACTTTCTGAATCGATGCCTGTCCAGAACTTGGGAATAGCTCCATAGACTCTTTGAGTGGATTGGTACTACAAAAAGTAATGGATATATAATGGCAAATCGGAGTTCTATTACTCTTTCTTTGATCTGATAAACGAATCAAAGTCAGGACGGTTAGTGTGGTCAAGCTTTCCTAGCTTTCCATGATCAGCACTAATCAAGACACCAGCTGTTTGGGTCTTCCTCTCTGGTATAATAGGTGCAGCCGCCATGGATTTCACTCTCGACTTTTTACTTTTTTCCTTTTCTTTCTCAACAGCGTTTCTTTCCTACCACAGAAAAGTGTAAGAATTTCCATACACCTAACGCAATCTAGTACTTCTTGTAGGCGTTTTTCTTGTTTTTGCATGGTCATTTCTCGACGCTCTTTGGCCCATTCAAGGTTTTTCTTATAAAATTCTTCCGGGTTGGCCTTGACAACGTGCTCTTTTAAGTTAAGCTGCGGTTTGAAAGTGCAATCCTTGATCTCGTCTTCCTGTGCTTCTTTCTAACAAAATCGGAGGGAAAAAATATTGTTAGAAAACCCGACTCAAGCCGCCATTCAGTTACATTTCCCAACAAAACTTTCGCTTTTCGTTTCGCAAGCCAAACTTTGTTTCTCGTTTCAAAGTCCATGTCTGAACTATATTTATGGAGTTAGTGGCTTGTCCTATCCTAGGAGTAATTACGTAGCTTGCATATTAAGGTATTTCATCTCTTCCTCTGTGATTTCTTCTATCAGCTCTTTTCGAGGTTTTTCAGCTGAACTTGCCAGGATTTTTCCTGCGCTTGTTGAAGCTCTTATCGAAGGCCTTTGGGGTATAAGTTTATCAATCTGCTGCTATTAACACCCGAATTACTTGCTACGTGAGTCTCTTTCTGGAGATTCCTCTCCTTTACGGCTCTTTGGCTGAGGGCTGCCAGAAGTCACCTTCCTGGTGACCTCAAGTTCCTCAGCCTTCTCTTTTTCCTTTCCTTTTGACTTACTGGACTAATTTTGAATTTTGATATGTTATTTGCTAATGCTTGGATAGTTTACTCTTTTTCCTTTGCCTTCCTCTGCTGTCTTGGGTTTCGCTTCTTCCTCTGGGAATGTGGCTCTGAAATGGATCACATTCAGATCAAATATTCAGAAAGAAAAAAATTAACTTTTTATTGCCCTTGGCTTTCGTTGTTTCTGCTTTCTTCGATTTTTTCTCAGTTCTGCATTAGGCAAGCAAATAAATCATGACAGCTTGTGTAGAATAGCATACTCTTTAGTAGCAGGCTCAGGTTTCTCGGCTTTACTCCCCTTTTTCTCAACAGGTTCAGCTTGCTGGGATTTTCCTCTCTCTTTCTTTCCAGATGAGGCTCTACAATCCAGAATTGGACGGCGAATTGGCTTTTGGAAATTACTTTTCTTTTTCACGCTCGACAGTAGATGTTGGCTCAGGGCTTTTAGCCTTTCTAACTTTTTCATCTTTCTCTTTTGAGGTTTTTGTTGGCTCTTCTGTATCGGTTTTGTTTCCTTTCTTCTTTGTGGATTCTAATTTGAAAATATTGCCTTGAGCTCCTTCTCATAACCAAATTTTTACTTTCTTCAGCTTTCTCCTGTTCTGCTTCTTTCGTTTTTTCTTTATCAGTTTTCTTGCTTGGCTTTTCTTCAGTCTTTTTGCTCGGCTTTTCTTCCTAAAATATAATCGTTCAGCCTCAAATCGGAATTCTTGAACTTGCTTTTGCGTCTTTTTCTTTAGTTTTCTCTCCTTTTTTATCAGTTTTTTTGCTTTCTGCCTTGGCCTCTACTTGAGAGGTCTCCTCAGTTTTTGTCTTTGATTTTTTGCTTGTGTCTTCAAGACAGTTTTAGTTAATTCTCTTCCAAATTTCTTTTACCTGATGACTTCTTATCTTCTTTTACGGCAGGTTGTGCCTCCTCTAATTCGATTAATAGTGCCCTCAGTCCAAAGTGTTCAAAAGAAATAACTTACCTTCCTTTTTCCCTTTCTTCTCTTTCTTAGGTTCAGCTTCTTTGGTTTTCTCTTCTTTTTCCTTAGCCTTCCCATCTTTATCTTTCGACTTCCCTTCCTTTTCGGACTATAAACCTCAAATCACGATTTTTCTCTGCATAATTCAATACTTCCTTCTTCCCTTTCTTTGGCTCTTCTTCGGCCTTAGCTTCCCTGAAAGAAAATAGACGTGAGCGCGTTTCAATACTCAAAAACTTCACTCTTTTGGCTCTTCTTTTTTAGTCTTTTTTTTCTTTTCTTCCTTAGGCGCCTAGAGATGCTTATTGGACCAATGAAATAAGGTTTCTGAGCTACTTCGGTGTCTTTCTCGGCTTCGGATTTTTTCCTTTTCTCTTTTTTTGTGTCGCCTTCAACAGGCTCCTCTGATACTGTTACTTTCTTCTTTGTTTTTTTCTCTTCTACCGCTGGAGCCTCTGTTTCAGTGGTTTCTTTGGTCTTTTTCTTCTTGGTTTTATCTTCAGAGGACATGGAATCTATCTATCTTAAACGCAGATTCTTTTTAAATTTTGGTTCCTTTGATTTTTAGTGTAATCGGATTTATTCGTTCTGAAGTTTCAGCATAAAAGAAAAGAAGCAGGAATATTCTGATTCACACCAATCAATCCTCCTAAAGGGTGAACCCGCCGGACAAAATAGCCATATCGGTCAATGAAAGAATCCTAAAGTATTGAGCTCCCAGCTGATATCTCTCTCGATAAAATTAGAGACCTCTGTAATTTTCGATCTATCAAATACGTCTCTGCTTTTATTGGAGCTCATAATCCAGCATTTTGCTATGACAATTGTACTACTTCTGATAATATTCGCTTAATGGTTTGTTTTACTCTGTATTCAATTTCCATATACCGGTGTAATATAACAAGCAATATAAATTTCGCATCACTTATATGGAAATTCTTTATTTTGAAGGGCCAATCGTCTCTTATATTCTTAAAAGCAATAATATTCCTCAGTCTCCGGTGGCTCTTTCTTATGATTTCTAATGGATAAACTTTCCACTTGCTCATTAGTCGACTGTATCGGAAATAACTCAAACCCAGTCAGAACTAGTGCTCCTCCACTGGAGTCGGTTATTTTTGAGGTGGTCTGCAGTATAGAGTTGATATCTAAATCGTCTTCTTCAAGTTTTATAATATCATCTACGTTGATTGCGTACCCTATTGCTGGTCTTCCTCTTCGACTTCCGATAACAACAAGCTTCTCTTTCTTGTCTTCACGACCTTTCATGATTAGCATATTAAAGCTCAACCCAACCTCATCTAGAGGAATATCGAATTGGCAACTCCAGACTTCATCGTCCTTGTTATATACCTCAACGGTGAGTTTATCAGTCAAATTCGCTCTTTCAGGGTTCCAGCTCGTTCTCGACGCAACGAACAGTCTTGCTTTATTCTGTGCAACGATCAAATTATCTCTTTTCAAAGTCATCGCAGGATTCAAGTCTGTTTTTCCAGGCTTCGTTGAAATTTCTCGCAAATCTTCAATGCTGTAAAAACTGCATTGAGAGCTATAAGTGATAGGATTCTTCTTCGCAGTTCCTATTCTTGAACCGCCTATTAGATAGATACCTTGGTCATCGGCTATGATCGCTCTATTCAAGAGAACATCTTCGTTTTTCAACAAAGGAACGAAAGCTATGAGTCCGCGGGTTTTGCCTTCAGGTTTGAAGCTTTCTCGCAAATCGGCATAGAGAATGCAATCCTTGAACTTTTTGCAAACTGGCGAGGGTCTGTCTGCTAGGTTCCGATCAAGATACAAGTAGATTGCTGCATTCCAAATCGTGATAGAGGCTTCTGAGGCTACATCAAGGTAAATGAGGTCGAGTTGATTGGTTTCTTTATCATACACAGCGAGTGTCGCTCGCAGTGTCTTATCATTAGTTACCGCTAATATCTCGTTGCTTGAGAGCGATAAGTACCATTTAAACTGATTTAATTCTTCTGAATCATGGGCATCGAGGACGTTATCAGCCGAATGGTAGGTGATAGGTTCTCTTACCCGAGGGCTAGCTCCAACAATTTCAGATACCTTCGTTTCCTCCTGCATTTTTTCCTCTTTTTGATGTTTTATGCCTAGCTTAGTAGTGGGCTTCTTTTCTTCTCCTTCATCAATTATTTTATCTTTATCTTTTGCAATGTAGCTTTCATCTTTCTCTCCGCTAGGAGATAACAGACCCGCTCGCTGAGGCTCCTCACTCTTTTCTTCTTCTATCTTGGAGGAATCCATATGCAAACGATCCATCTCATCTACGAGACGAGTACCGGTTACTTCCAGTTTCTGATATGAAGACTCTTCAAGAATCATGTCTACGTTCTCTTCTTTATCTTCTTCCACCATGGAGGAACGGTCTCGAATTGGGTCCATCGTCACGGTGATATTTAGGATCGGGGATTGATCGCCAAATTTTTTGGTGAGCTGAACCCATTTCTTCTCGCTTTCGTCATTGAATGAACTATTCAATTGATTCTCTCTTTCTCTCAATTCCATGAGCAACACAATCAATAGACTGCGAATATCATCGGATCTCTCAATGATTATCAGCTGAGCTGTCTCTTCGCTTTGACTTCCCATGAGTTTATCGATCTGGCGATCAGTCCAGAACACATCTTGGTCTTTCTGGAGGTCATCAATGTTCAATTCCAATGAAAATCCCTCAAACCCGGACTGAGTCTTCTTCCATAGCAACCCAAAGCAAGCTACTAAATCTCGAAGAATTCCAGTGTCTTCGCCTTTGGCGAAGCTTATGAACTCACCTTCAGGTTTTTTAATTAATTCATTGAGATTATAGGTCATCCATCGGTGCGCCTTTTCCCCGAAAAGCGGCTCGTGGTACTTTTGCAGGTTTGTAGTTCTTTGGAAAACTCGGTCAAGTTTGTAAAGCAACTCCATTTTTAACGCTTCGGTTTCAACAGCATGAGAAATCTCCGAGTTCAAGGCTTGAATGAACGGTTTCCTGCTTTTATTTTGCAGTAAGTTTTTACTAATCTCATTCTTCTTTTCAGAAGTCTCAAGTTCAGATAAACGGCCGTTAGGGATATTCTCATGCATTTTCGCGATGCTGCTGGAAATCCTTTTATCGCTTGCGAGGAAGTCTACGATTTTGCAAATGGAATTGGCTGCTACAGCAAGTTCTTTGGAGTTCTCAGTGAGAAACATCGGGTCTCGAAACACGTCAGCAGCGATTCCCAGGAAGAAAGTCTGGTTCAACGATTCGCCTTTCTCCCAGGCATTTTCTAAATACCGAGCGAAATATTCCAGCAAAAGGAGAGTTTCGGGTTTCTCTTTGCGCAGAATGTTAATGAGCTCCTGGCTAGCAGAAAGAGGTGCATTGCCAGACCGACTTGCTTCATCGCTGTGGAATAAAAATTGATTGGTTTTATCTGCTCGCGGTGTTGGAATCAACGCCGGGCCCTCGATCCTGTGCGCGAGAGTGATAATGCTTGGTCCTTTCTCAAAATTGCCCGAGATTTGAGACACCTGAGCGATGCAATAATCAGAATTCCCGTTTTGCGCGAGAATGTAAATCTGGTTATTGACGCGGCACATATTCCGAGAGGGATCAGAAAGCACGACTTTCTCTGTAACGTCACGTTTTCTTGATGGGACTTCTCGCTTCTCGATGATATCAGGCAATATTGGTAGGAATTTCTCGAAAGTGAAGCTATTAATTAAGATATATGAGTGAATTCTAAGGAGAAAAATCTGCTACTTGTAATTGAAGAGTTTTGTGGTTCTGGACTCGAAAACTGAGAATGGATGCTTCTTGCCTCCAAGAATTAGGACGTTATTGCTGTTTTGGTTTATCTGGAAGGCAAAACTGTATATGTGCGGGATATACGAGACCTTATCACTGAAAAGGGCGCTTTTCTGGATTGCAGTATATTCGAAAATTCCAGTTTCGAAATCCATGCGATAAATCTCAACGATGTTGTATATTTCCAAGTGCGCTTTGGTCGGTTCATCCGAGTCTCCTCCGAAAACTAATAAATACTCTTGTCCAGTTTTGCTGTCGCAGAAATAGGTGCAAGTGACGCTGTGTCGACTCACAAACTTGTCCCCTCGCCCTTGGATGGTAGGTTTGGTCCATTTCTGGACTCTCTGGTCAAAATAATAGATTTCATCTGAATTTTTCCACGTGGAGCCATTCAAGTGTTTACCATACACCCAATAAATCCTCCCGTTTCCAAGACAAAGACCTGCATCGATGAGAGGACCTTTCGTTTGGCTATCCCAAGGGAAATTGGTGTTAAGGGCCACAGAGACTGAGCCTTTAAGGTCAGATTCCGATTCATTGATAACGAATTCATAGTGTCTGATTTCTCCTTTATATGTCCCGTTGAAATAGTAGACTCTGTTATTTTCGTAGTCGACGATATACTGGGAGACTTTTAGAGGTATAAAAGGCACACCATCATCAAAAACGAGATTATACTCCCCTAAATAATCTTTATTGTTCACATCAACGATGTTTTGCGAGAGTCTCCCAGTTTTAAACAGCACTATTCTATTCGATTTATATTGAGCATGGAGCTTCTTGACCTCATTTGACATCATCTGTAGTTTGTGGCGAGAGTACGTATTTTCTGTCTCTTCAGTCTCCATCAACTGATTGTCTATTTGATTCGATGAATAAACGTCTATTGAATAACAAAATGAAATAATTACCAGTTAATTGAACAGAAGGATTCGCTTTTGCCATCGCGTAGACCTCTTTAGTGTAATTTTCTTGAGCTTTCTCTCGAATGTCAACAGTTATCCCAACATCGAGATAGAGATTGCTGTAGAACGGGTGCTCTTGATAATATTTCATCAATGCGCTGATTGACCGCTCGAGTCTACGATTGAACTCCCGTGGATGTAATTCCTTTTTCCTTTTCTTGGCGTAATTTTTCATCCCTTATGAATGTCACATAAATTCAAAATGCGATATACTAAAAGACTTACTTGCTAACACTTCCAGCGAAAGCAGAAAACACTTCTCGAAGTAGCCTCGTCTGAAGGGATTAGCGTAAACAGGCACGACGTTGGTAACGAAAAAATTTAAATGCGCGTTGTTTCCTTTGAAATTCACACCGGAATCGTAGTTTTTCGGATCGATTATTTTATGAGGATGAATCATCACTTTGCAATTCACGATAAGACAGATATCATAGAGAATCTTGCTCCAGGTCTTTGGTTTCAGCATAAACGGAAGCGGCGATGTGCTCGTTTGAGCTGAGTCGAAATTGAATGGATGATTGATAAGAACCATTTCTGATCTGAACTTTTTTATCGAGCGAGTCACCATGGTATCGAAGAGATCGTAGAGGTTTCTCGAGGTAATTTTCCCATCAGAGCAATCAAGAGGCAAAAGCAATAGTTTTTCTGAGATAGACAAGAAATGTCGTCTCTGATTGGGCAACCTAGCGTCGTCATCATCCGCATCTACGATTCTCTCCTCACTGATCAAAGGTCCACCAGTGCTAGCATCGTAGATCATGATGATTTGGACGTTTTCTGAGAATTCATTTATGATGTCAATGTCCAGTTCTGAATAAAAGCCACTGAAACAGATGTACGTTAAACGCGGTAAGGTCGATTTCGAGTAAATTCTTTCCTTAGAACTTGGTTTTTCGATTTGGAGTTGCTTGTAGTTGAAGAATGAGATAGAAAGGGCGAGCGGAGACAATTTTAAGTTCAGTCGAAATCGATAAGCAAGGGAAAGAAGACAAAATGAGCTGTGAATCTCGCCGTCTGTGACTTTGTCGATAAGCTCGGTCAAAGAGACTGCCATAATAACAGATTGCTCGCTCCAGAAATCATGCCAAAACTCTGGGTATTTTTCCTTGATCTCTTTCTCGATTTTGTTGGGTTCCATCTGCTCAAAATTCTCATTGATGGCGCCATAGATGGGAGCATAGATTTTGGTAATGAGGAGTTGAATGAACTCCTGATACATTTTATAGCTCACAGTCTTCTTCAAGTTCTCAAGCTTTTGGCTGTTTCTGACAACAAAAAATCTTTTTTGGTACCTATAAGGGTGCAATTGAAAAGTTAGACGTCAAACCAAGGCAGAGTAAACCATACGCTGAATCATTGTTCCATTCTCTGAATTGTAACACAGCACGATCCATGATTTGTTGGTTTAAGGCTTCTTCTGAAGGAGAAGGAGATTTACATTTCTCTAATAACTTTTGATCTGTGCTGATAAATATATGAGAATTTAGATCATCCAGGTAATATGGGATTGAGATCGTGCTTGCATTTGCATTCGGATCCGTGGTTTGCATCGTGCTTCAACTAATAATCGATGAATTACTAGAGCGGTGCAGCTTGCGATTATTTTATTTATTAACTAAATGAGAGTCGCATCTAATATATAGTCCATGTATTAATGATATTCTAATTTCAGCATTGAAATGAAAAACCAAAATACAATAAATTACCAGGAAGAAACGATTCTCTAGTAATCAGAATCGATTTCCGTGAGCCTTGGGGATTACTAATAATTGTACTGACTGCTTTCATTCGAAAAAGTTAATTTTCATTCGAAAATGTTATTTTAAATCAATTTATTTTCTGAGAACCGTCTAGACCCGAGTTAAATGTAGGATCTTCACTTATTGACTTCCATCATATTGTCATTTTCTCACCTTTCGAAACTTTGTGTAGTTTTCTTAAGTTGAAAGCATGAGTGGAAATATTCAAAAACTATCTGTAGATCATATTTTATTGTAGATTTATTTTAGTGTACTTTTCTGACAAAACTCATATATTGCTTTGAACCTAAATTGAGGTAAAATTTTCTGTGCATTGTTTAAGAATCACTTATCTCACCGAACAAAAGTAGTTTCTTGGATATTTTTCAATTCTTTTCCATCTTTCTGATTAACATTCCAATGAAAATAAACTAGCCTCTCTTTCATTTCCCAGCTGCCTTCAATTTAGATAAAAGTGGGCTGAAGCCCGAGAATTTACAAATTTGATACCCTAAATTTACACAATTATCGAATGGAGACATTAAATAGCTACTTTTCGAAATAATATGAGCATTCTTCCTGCTCACTTCAACAAAATGATTACCATATGAAGTTACGACTACTACTGTAGCTAATCGTCCGATCAAACGACAAAATTTATATCTCAGTACACTATTAAGATAAATTTAACTGCTTTTTGCTGTGCTCTCTAGTAGCTCAAATCAGATATATTCACATTTGGATTCTAATTGTGAAAAAAAAGGACTCTTCAGAAGGCACATCAGTACATATACAACAGAGGATTTTTCTGAAACTTTCTAATCATATGTGTACCGAATCAATATTTCATAGCTCGATAATAGAACCTTATATATGAATGCGACTCTTCGTCATGGCCAGCCTTTTGAAGCGCCGTCTTTACATCTTCATCTCCTGGCTTTAATTTTTCGAAACAGCTCCCACAAATGTCTAAATCGAGACAGTTAACACATTTCCACCGCGTCGTGTTTTCTAAATCTCCAGAGCACGAGTCACACGCAATCCCAGGATGGTTTCTCCCTTCCTCTTCTTCTTCCCAAACCATCATCTGCCATTGCCCTACTACTCTCGATTGAATCATTCTTTTCAAGTCATCTCCTCTCTTCGCGTTTACGTATAAAAGAGGATGCTCTTCAACTAGTTTCTCAGTTCCTTTTTTCTGGCTGTCAATGAATTGGCCGCATTCTTCGCAGTAGTATAATTGGTCAAAAGGACAGTAATACTGTGGCTTCGTCTCGGAGAGTTCAACTTTACATTTAACGCAGTTTTTCCCGTATTCGAATTTAAAGCTCTGTTGCGGCTCAACCTGGATGTCATAATATTCTGGAGGCAACTCGCCAAGATTTTTCTTGATGAAACTTAGAATATTTTCTTGCTCGATATCGAGAACTGAGACATTAAGGGTCAGTTTTGTTCGATTAACAACCACTGGCTCAAGCGCTAAGTCATAAACTTTTGTTTTCTTCATATTGAGGCCTACACCAAAGAATCCCTCACGATTCTTCTTGTCGTTCATTTGATAGAGCTCTTTACCGGCTTCTCCCTTCAAAAGCCCTTTAATTTTCTTAAACTCAGCCGATCCAATGGTTTCTTTCGTTGACCAGTGCCGGGTTAGCGTAGTTTCCTCTATTTTCGCGCCGTTTATCATCTCGTTGATCAGACTTTCGAGGGAGACTTTATCAGGATGTCCCGAATATTTAATAACTCCTTCGGCATCGCAAAGTATCACATGAGGAGTGGCTCTGACGCCATACATCCTGATAGACGGATGATCCCAGCGGCCTTGAGTTTCATAATGCGTGAGGTTTGCAAAAGGAGTTTCTTTGAGCAGAGTCGCAAGAGAGTTAACTTTGCTCCTCTCTGCTGCAATGCAAACGGCCTGCACTCTATCCTTCCACTTGCTTTTGTTATTTTCTAGGAGTGTATCGACATTTTCTGGTAAGCTCCAACTTGGCTTGCACCAAGTCCCCCAGAAAACCATTAGTAAAATTTTCCCTTTCTCTTGAGTGATGGTGAGGTCCTCGGAGGCTGTGCCTGGCACGCTTGCTCGAATAAAAGGCTCGAATCGCTCTCCTGGATGCTTATTACATTGGAGATCGATAGCTCGAGCCAGATCTTTTTGATTATTTTTGAGATCCTGGTCGACTTTCTCAGCCAGAGATAAGTGCTCGAACGGCACGCGGACTTTAGCACCAAAACATTGGCTTTTTCGAATAGTGTTTTGTTTGGGACAGTGGTAAATGGAAATAAGCTCGAATACCCCCCAGTCAGGCTGGATTCCTTGGCTTATTAAATATTCCTTGGTTTGATTTAGTTTGGTGAGCACAGAAGTTCGTTCATAGTTTTTCAAAAATGCTGAAGGGGCTTGGGTTTCTTTGCTTTCTTCCTGGGTTTTCGTTTCGGAAGGGTTCATTGCTTGTAAGTGTGAAAAATTTTGTGATTATATGCTGTAGTAATATTAATAGATTGGCTTGAGAATTAAAAGCGTCAGAACGTCAACAAATTATCAAAAAGATACAACAAAACTGATAAAATCTGCTCGTAGGAACGAATAATTCCTACTTTAATTTTTTGTTAACTAAAGCAACACCGTTCGTGTGAGTTCGCTCATAGAAGTAGAATCACAATGTTACACGCAGAGAAGTCGTCAAGCTATATCAAGGGAGAGAGGTGCGCTGCGAATTCACAGTCTCTCTCTCTTAAACTTTGTCAATGTCACATTTTTCTGAATAACACTCTTGAGATTGAGGACATCCAGCTGTTAAGAACATGAATATGTATTTGATTGAGTCAACAACTTGTTGAATATTTGAAAATTGGACTACTCGGAATTGTTAGAGGTTACTTCATTTTATTCAAAAAAAGGTCATATTGTTTATCAGCCATATCTTGAGAGAGATTGAAGAAAAAAAAAACTTATTGCGTTTTAAGTTATTTTTATGCAAGGGCTTAAAAAAAGAATCAGCAAAGATGTTTTAAGATCTAGGAATTAGATTGAGCAATTCTTCATAGCAAGACGGGACCTCGCCCTTTATTTGTCAAACGTGATTGTGAAAATTTGGCTGCTTGTAATTGTCGATCAGAACCTGCCTCATGGAATAACATGATATCAAAACACTTTCAATATTAGATTTTATACTTCGAATTTTATCGAACAACAATAATAATTACAAGACAAAAAACACGTTTACTTTATCCCCACAATCAGCATGAACTTTTTCGGAAGTCTGAACACATTTTGAAAGCATCCCAATAAACTTTTTGACTATTCCTAGGTCTTTTTGGAGGAGGCGAGAAAAAACCTGAAAATCCACCACCGCAGCAGCCGCAAAAAACTAATGCTACTGCAAGTAACCGACCCAGCAATAGCGGAGGTTTGCCATCCATGGATAAAGGGCAACCAGGTCCTGGAACTGGGGCTGGGCCTAAACCTGATATGTTTGCAGGTAAATGTTCTGGAAGGCGGATGATTAAATCTAAATCATTTAGGAATGCATATGGCTGTCAAAAAAAAACCTCCTGTCGATGCAACTGGTGGCTCACAACAGGATCCTCAAGGAAGGATGAGTGCTGGGCAGTCGAGCAACAACCCAAATGTGCCAACAGACGGTGGAAAGAAGCTAAATGCCTTCAATTTTATCAACAAAACAGGAATTCAGCAGGATCCAACCGCTCCACCTGACAAAACGCTAAACCCTAATTTTCTTGCAAATATGACGATAAAAAGCCCACAGAAGCATGAGCAATTTCGACAGGATGCAGAGGGAAATGAAAGCGGTGACCATCAAATAGGAGGTCCGTCAACCTCTATCCAAACTCAACCAAGTCAAGGTGATAATCAGCAATTGCCAGAGCAACAGCAGAAACCATCTACGTTTGGTTTTGCGAAATTCCATCAGAAAAAGCAGGTAATCAAAGCATTGGTTGGCAGAAAAGAAAAACAATTGTAACGCCTATAGAGCCAGTCAGCTACGAGCAACACCGGTGAGACCGATGCCGACAGAGATAAAAGATCTGAAGCCTATTCGAAAACCAATGAGAGCGTCGACCTTGGCGAGAGGAGTATTGGTCATAACGTAAACGAGTCCTTTGAGAAACAAACAAATGTCTCGCAGCTTGAAGAACAACCCTCAATGAGTACTCCTAATGTCATTTTCAGGAATTAAACAGTTGGATTTAATCGTTTAGCAGACAATACGAGCGAAGTAAGATCCGAAACGGCAGAACAGTCAGGCACACCTGCAAATAGTAATAACTCTAATTGAGAGAAATGCCTTTTAACCTTGTCTACGCGCTTAGTTCATAAGCAGAATGGCGGTACAACTGGCGGACCAACTGGAATGTTTGGAAAGTTTAAAAATAAACCTAAGCCAGAGCCTCAAGAAGTTTCGAGCGCTCCGAAGACCAATCTACCGACACTTGAGGAGAAACCTGATTCAGTATCTCATTCGATTGGGTCAAATTATTAATCATTTCTGAAAAAAACAATAGACTCCTGAGAGTCTGCAATTGCAACTCAGAATCAATATTTCACAGCTTCGTGAAGCACTCAGCGAAATAGTTGTCGAGCAACATCGTCTGAAGCAAGCGAAAGGTTTGATTTCTGCAAATCTTCATATGTTGTAGCTTTAATTTGTGGATAGAATTGAAGGAAAGAGAAATTACTCTCCTAAAAGATAGCATCGAATCGATTATCCAGAGACAGAATCATGCTATCGAGAATGACTTGTTTGAAGAGGCTGATGAATTAGAAAAATCAGCGAATGAAGTTCGAGAGCAGGTTGGGCAATTAGTATTTTCAAATGGCTTGACAGTGACTAGGTCAAAGTCCTTGAAGTTGAAATCGACGAGTGCGGCGTCCATCATGACGCCCTTGAAAAAAAAGCGCAAAGTATCTACGAAGAAGAACTTCATCTTTACAAGCAGTTCGTTGAGAAGCTTGAACTCGCGCTTTTTGACAGAAACAAGGAGCTTTCGGACTACATCTTCGAAGGTGAAAGAACATTAGCTCGAGAAAAAGACTATGCTGATAAGGAGGAGCATACCCTGGACAACGCGAAAAAGGAATTGGAAGTGAAGCAGCGCAATCTTGAAGAAAATAAAAAACATGTTAACGATCAAGTGGAAAAACAAACCAAGGAATCTTATGAGGAGAAAGGGAAACTTGAGACGAGAAAGGACGGTCTCGAAGAAGAAATCAGGAGAATTAGAGAGGAGCTCAGGATGAGAGAGGCTGAACTTGTAAGTCCACTCATCATCATCACATCATCATATTAAAACATTGTGTTGAATAGGCTGATGTCAACGGACAATTGGACAAGGTGAATAAACAGATTGGGTATGTGCAAAAACGCTTTGAGTCTGATTTCGCAAAGTTAAAGAATAAAGAGTATGACTCTCTCTTGGTTTTCGTGAGTCAACAGCTTTCTTTTTGTTAAATAGGGATGAAGTGTCTACCCTAGAGCAGGGTTATGAGAGAAAATTGAAAAGTTTGACTAATTTCAAAGAGAAATTGGCTCAAGAAGGCGTCACTTTCGAACAAACAGTGACGAGAAATAAAGAAATTATCAAGAGCCTCGAGAAAATGAAAGAGGATTGCAAAAATATTTCTGTGGAATTGAACCAAACGAATAAGAACAGAGAGCTTCTGTTCCAGCTTTATCAGTCTTCGCAGAATGAGTATCAAAGCGCGAAAAATGAATATAGAAAGAAAGAAGAGGAAATTCAGCATCTTGAGCATGATATTAAGGATATCCAAGGCAAGATTGCTGTTCTTACCGCCAATAAAAACAGTTTTTCACAACGTCTTCCTGCACTTGAGGCAGAAAAGAGAAATTACGCTCAAACAAGAAATTTCAAGGTTGTGCCTTTGAGGTTAAGCTCTTGGCTAAATTCTTCTGGTTATGTAATAGGAAGCGTCTCGTGTGACGGCTGAGTTAAAGGACATTAACGCGCAGATCGCAAAAATAGAAGAAGATACTGCATTGCTTAGCGAAAAAGAAAACTCTAATCAAGAAATGATTAATAAAGTAAACTTTTTTGTAAAGAGCAGTGCTAATGCTTGGACTTTCAGATTCAGAATGAAATCCTCGTGAATTTGAAATTCGACCTGGAGAACTTGAAAGAGATTGCGGACTTTAACAAGCATAGTTTGTTATCTGAGAAACTGAAGGATCTTGCTACGATAAGAGATCACTTCCAAACTGCAGGGCTTCACGAAAGTTCATCGAAAGTTGAAATCGAGGTAAAGGCATTAGCCACTTGACTTATCTCATCTGTTTCGATTATTTAGTTGGAGGCCTGCAGAGAAGAGCTCAGAGAGCTAGAAGCACTCTATCCAGGCAAGTTTGATTCTAAAACAGAAGAAACAAAGCATCAAGAACCAGTTAAAAAGGTAGAAAAAGAGTCCAACGAAGCAAAAGAATTATCGCCTAAGAAAGTTGAGGCTGAGGAAGTGCAAGCTCCTGTTCAAAAGCAAGAGGAAGAAGCGAAAAAGGAGGAAGAGCAGAAATCAAATCCTTATGATTTAGGCATCACACCTGAAGCATTCAGCGACCTTGATGAAGCAGCCAAGACAGAGAAACTTCGAGAGGCTCTCAGATTATATGATGAGCTTGAGCAAAAGATCGCCGAGCTTGATCAGCAGATTGAAGAGTGCACAAATGTACGAATTTGTCAACGAGATTGTTGTTCATCGCTTTTTTCTTTGTAGAATGATAACTTCGAGGAGGCTGATAGGATTAACGAAGAACAGCAAGAATTTATCAATTCAAAGAGCGCTATCTCCATGTTCTTTATCAAAATTGGCCACACTTCAGTGGATAATTTGAGAATCGAGCTCTCACGAACTCAACAAACAGAAGCTGCTGCTGAAACCACTGTTGAAGAGAAGCTTGAGGAGCCCGTTGAGAACCAAGAACAACAGGAACAGCATGAGCAAAATGATGAAGTGCAGAAGGAAGATCAAGGTGAGGCTGAACAAGCTCCTCAAAACCAAGAAAACGTTGAAGCCTCTCAAGAAGAACAGAAGGTAGAAGATACTGAAGAGACAAAAGAAGCAGAACCAGAAGCTCAAGTCGAAGAGGTCGCGAAAGAAGAAGAAGCCGTCAAAAACGAAGAAGACACTGGCGCTCCAAAAGAGGAGAACATTGAAGTCTCCAAAGAGGAAAACGTTGCTGAAGAGAAAGAGAAGGAGAAAGGTGAGGAAGAAACTCAAGTTAATGAAGAAACTCAAGTTAATGAAGAAGTTGCAAATATCGAAGACGGTGAAAAAGCTAATGAGGGTGAAGAAAGTGCGGATGCTTAACGATTCGACATTGGAACTTTATATCTATATTTTCAACAAGAAAGAGCAATGTAATCTCTAATTATTTAGTATTGTTGTCCAAATAGTTATATTCTCGTTCTTTGCGAGTCATTGTCAAATAAAAAAATTGAAATCATAAAGCAGAAAAAAAAAAATACAATAGAAACCAAGCTGCAAGCACACATTATTGGTATGGGAACTTGTTTAAATAGAGTAATTAGTTAATATGATATTGAAATCTTAGTAATTGTTATCATCTCTGATGGTAATTGAAGAGCTTGATCCTTAAACTATACATCAACGCATAATCCCAGAACTCAGAACGTGTTGTCTCGACTGACTCAAGACCCCTTATGGGTTCTTTCCAGCTCATAACAAAAAAACTAATTAGAAAATTTATTTGAGGGTTACTGTATTTTAAGGCAAGCAAGCGGTTCTACTGATTAAGAAAAAGTCATCTCAAAAAATAAATTATTATTAGAAAGACAAACCTCACCGTTTCCTCCTTTTTTTGAAATATATAGATGGAATCTTTTACATCGGAGACTAGCATCAGAAACAAGAACTAAATAAGAAGAAGATATATAATTCTATCTTGTTAAAATCCATCGCTTGTGACTCAAATTACATGCTAAATTTTAGTTACCTGCTCGCTCATATGAAAAAAGCCGTGCTACACCAAATTAGTTCCTTTCACCTTGTAATCAGTAATTTGCAAATGGAACAAAAATATCTTATCATATTTAGACTGTTTCACGCTGGCTGAATGAGATATAAAAACTTCATCGATCTTTGATTCAGCGAGATTTAGTCAAAAAATCTTAATTTTTTTGTTCAGGGAATTCAAAGCACAATCATTCGAAAACAATCAAAAATTGAAATCCATAAGTTTAAGTTTGGTGGTATTAATGACAAATAAAGCTCGTTCTCTTCAATCACTCACCGAAAAACCATCCATCATTCGAGATAAGAAGCCTTCTACTGACTCGCAAAGGAAAAAATGTATTAATACCTCATTATTCTCTATGAATCCCAATTCTTACAGCTGCAAAACTCGTAAGCAAAAAACTTTTCGATGAGCCCATGGGAAAATATGAAGAATCGAAAACTCAGCAGGATTATAAATCACAACCAACCTCCTTGCAAAATATCGCCGATGATCGCACATGCTCAACTAAGCCATCTCTCACTGAAGTAGAAGATAAGCTCAAGGATCTTAGTCTGAAACCGAAATCGACCTCGGAGTTAGAAACTACTATACACTCCGACCAAAAGGGATCTCTTGGTGAGCTACCCGAGGAAAAAGAATTTAATATCTTAGATTACGAGGAAGAGTAAATTTGAGTCTTACTCCCATTTCTGACAATGATACTCAGCGTAAATGTCTACGAAACTTTGATTGATCGACTGAGATGCAAAATCCTCTGCTGCCGGATCGATCCGACTGATAAATACGTAGCGGCGGGTAGTTAAATTTGCTTATGATGGGAAAGCTAATGAATTTCTGATTAGCCTGTGAAGATGGTAGAGTTCGAGTGTACCAGGCTGTCACGGGTGAGAAAATCCGGGAAATCAAATTTAGCGATAACATTGAAAATGTGGAAATGGCCTTAAGGTATAAGAAGAATAAAATTTCTTCATTATAATTTAAACAAGGTGGAGACCGAACACTGATCCCTCGTTGACCCAGAACGTCTTGATAGCCGGAGATACCGTTGGAAGTATTTACCTCGTTCATGCAACATCAGGTGTGAGCATTCAAGCTAATTGCATCCCTAAACAGGAAAATTAGGCAATATCCTCTATAATATCGAACAAAAAGATAATGAGATATATTCGATTGACTACGCATACGACGGCACTAAATTCGCAGTTGGAGGAATGAATTCCAAAGTAATAATAAGTAAAATATTGCGTATGAGCCTCGTCTAGGTGACTGTTTACGACGAACACAAAAAGAAAGAATTTCATGTCCTGCAAGCCGGGCTCAACAGCCCTGCCCACAGCAAACGAGTCCTTGCAGTAAAATTCTCGAAGGATGATCCAAATTTGTTGATGAGCGCTGGGTGGGACAATGTGATAATCCTTTGGGACCTTCGAACACATAAAAGCACAGGATATATCTATGGCCCTCAGATCTATGGAGAAGCACTGGACATCCAAGGGAATTTGATACTAGCTGGAAGTTCTCGAGAGGAGAAGCAATTGCAGCTTTTTGATAACAGAACGTTAAAAACCCTAGTTTCTATTGACTGGGACCAAAACCCAGAGATTAGCAAAAAGGCCTATGTATACTCCGCGCAGTTTGGCAAACATGACAAAACGATGGTGGGAGCGGCAGCGACTGGGGTGAACCAAATTAAAGTATTCGATCACGAAGACAGATTTTTGATGAAACAAAAAGTCAACAAACGAGATAAAGCAGTCTATTGCTTAGATTTCTTCAACAAGAGCAACAAGTATGTATACTGTGGAAGCAAAGGGAACCTTGGCATTGTATACGTCTAATTTGATGAGCCTTCGAGAGATACTACTGCAGAGAATTGATTATAACTACTCCATTCAGTTTTTTTTTTCTTATTTATCAGAGAGTAAAGAAAATTTATGCACGTAAAACTTAACATTTCATTTATTATCTTCACGAAATAAATATCTATATGTCTAAGTGTGCTTTGAAAGGTACGCTATAAGTCTTGATTTAATATAAGCCTAACGCTAATATTGTCAAATTTCTCTTAACTAACGATTTGTTTATGCATTTGACATCAAACTATTCAAATAGTAGTCCTCAAATTATTTTTCACTGATGACAGATAAAAGTAATGGTAATTTTGGTTAGTTGTTTAATCATACACGTTTTCTTTCTGAGCATCTTCAAACTTGATCAGGTTTGTTACTGCCATAAATTGCATAGAAAGTAAAGATGCACTCGCGTTTAGAAGACAAGGTTAGAAATTCCACATATCAAACAAAACAATTTCTTTGATTATTTGAGCTCCATTGAACTAACGAAGAAATAACGAATATACGATACACGATGGATTGTAACTAAAAAACCAGAAGCCAGAGACTTCCCAGTGAACGATAGGTACTAATAGTAGTATCCATAGTTGTAACCCCGGAACAATTCAGGTTTGACTCGCTGAAAATAGCAAGATTAAGCCATTATTTGTATAATAACGTTACTTTAGCATGGTTAATTGCATTGCATGAAGAAAAATCGACATTATTCGCTTGCTGTATTTCACGGTTAGGAGATGTGATGAATAATAAACGAAATTACATGTAGAAAAGCTTCTCTCTGTTCTCCTTTCTGATATCTCGCTCTATTTTCAAGGCTTCTCTTCGTTACTTGTGCGTTATGACATAACTCATTTAACCGGTGTATCGTATGCGCTTCCACATCTCGTTCAACCTGTATCACAATAGAAAACAGTTAATATCTGTCAGAAGTGAATAGGGCAAGCTACCTCTCTCAGTTTGCTGGGATTTTTAGCCATGTTTGAGTCAAAATCTTTGCCGACAAAAAATTGATAGCCGAGATCCGATGTCTTTCTCGCCATAGGGAAATTGTACGTCTGAGTAAGTGAAAAAACAGGATCCTATATGCCAGTACACGTTAGAATCTCGCTAGCTTCACTATATTTACCTCTCGAGTGAAATTAAAGAGCAATGAAGTTCCAAAAATCAACAACAACGGCAAAAATTGCAACAGCGACATGAATGGATTCTGTGGTCCGCCTCTAGTGTTTCCATTCTGAGTTCTAATAGTGCAATGCATTAGAACCTCTACTAATATGCGAAATTTAATTACCTTTGTCCTCGTCCACCGCCAAAATGATACGTGCGCGTTCTGGCACCCGGTCCTCCGAAGTTTGAGAAAAACATATCAAATATATCCTTTTATCATAGGGGAAAAAGTTAATTTAAGGAAGAATTTTGCAAGTATTACCTCTGGAGAAACCTCTTCTTGGTAATATTGTCTATAGTGCTGGAAATGCTGCTCAGGTTCCTCACTTCCATACTCATCGTACTTTCTCTTCTTCTCAGGGTTGGAAAGACAGTCGTAAGCTTGCGCTATCTAATCCAGATAGTTAATTTCAAACGAAAATAGAACTTTTTTTTACTTTTTTGAACGCTTCGTCGGCCTTAGGTGCTTTATTCTTATCAGGATGGAACTTTAGTGCGAGCTAACAGCAATTATAGAGCGCTAATATCATGCAAGAGTACCTTTCTATACGCCTTTTTAATCTCATCGTCGGTTGAGGTTTTCGTAACTCCAAGGAGTTCATAGAAATCTTTTGTAGCCAATATCTTCTTAACGTCTTCAGGCTGAAAAACAAATACAATAACGTAAGCTTCTTCTTAAGCTCCAAAAGAGTGAGATTACCACAGGTTCTGTAGGCTGGGATGAGCTTCCTGCTCTAGTTGTGCTGCTATTTTTGTGTTCTTCCCTCTGAGCGCGTTGCTGGCCGGCATTACCGTTGGAACTGCTGGAAGAGCCTCCCTCCTGTATCTTCGCCTGGCATTTCTTGATATATTGTAGGACTAGATCTGATTTCTCTAGCTGATAGCTCTTGTTAAAGAATTTCAATGCCTATTTTCCGATAATTAGAATGATGTGAAGGGAAAGGAGCTAGCAGTCATACTCGCTCGTAATCATGGCTGTTGAAATGCTGCTTGGCGATATCAAAGCATCTGTTTGCCTCATCTCTGTTCATTTTTTTTCTGTTTGAAGATGCTTAATTATGAAGTTTGGTATTAAAGTTAACTCTCAAATCAGAATGCCTTATGCGCTGGAAGGTTTGACAGATAACACGTTTTAAGCAATAATTTACTGTTGAATAAAAAAATGATAGTGTCATTAATTCTTGCCAGTTCGAACTGAAAGTTAAAATGGGCTGAAAAACCAAAACACAAACATAAAACTTTTGTTTTTGATAAAACCAATGCTAGAACCCTACGTTCTCAATCTGTAGACCGAATTGTTAGAGCAGCAATCAGTTAGGGTGTTGAATGTGCGAGGGAAGACCTTTGCTGAGCAAGAGTACTGTCAAATATAACTTCATTGAGACTTTAGTTGCAATTGCAGAGTTTGTAATGGAAAAAGATTTATAGTTCGAAATCGAAAGGCACATGAATCGATTTTTCGAAAGGTGTTAGACGATGAATTTTTTTATCTTTTAAGCAGGTATGAGAGGGATAATGGCTTGCGGAAATGATTCAATCTAAAATTTGTTGAGGAATTGTTTTTACAAGCTTGTTTGTGAGGGAGGAAATGTTTTTTTAGCCGTGATTTTATTTAAATGATAGAAATTTAAATTCGTAACTGAGTAAAAAAAAATCAAAAGAGTTATTTTACATGAAAATTTGGGTGAGAATTCGAGTAGGACAAAATTATCGAATTTCGAATTTGGACGCATGTTGCCTGAATTATTCACTTTTTGAAGAATATAATTGCCAGGGATTCTTTATCAGAGTTATTTATTCTCATATTACTATGTTGAAATGTTGTAAACATCATCGTCATCATTCTTAGCCAGTAACCTAACTTCAATGATAGGCTCTGATAGTCGTATTGCGAGTTAGATTAAGAGCAGTCATTTCGTATAAAAGCAGAAAGTAAAAGCTATCTCTTTGAATTGCTGGGCTTTTTAGCTATATTTGTGTGAAATCTTTGACGACAAAAAATTGATAGTCGAGATCCGATGCCTCTTTCGCAACAGGAAAAGGTTGGCTCTTCCTTAACTTAATTGATCCTTGCTCACCTCCTTTTAATATTATCTCTCTCAAGAATAAAATGTGCACCAAAATTCTGCAGATAACCGCTAATAACAGAAAATCGAAAGTGTCACTAAGGCAGCTTAGCTTCCAATTCATTTAATTTCCTATTCTGAGTGCAGCTTGTAAATTTGGTGATGCTCTTCTTGACTCTCACGACAGCTAGGATTGGTGCTGTGCTTCTTGAAAGAGACTAGTAACGAACAGCATTTTCTCTTAACATTATTGGATACATAACAGTGTTAGAAGGGACTCTTTCAGTTGGTTTGAATTATCAAGTTTCAATTAAAATAGGGGAATCTATAGCAGAGCCAAAATTCATCAATTCTTTTACCTGGATTTCTAGTAAATAGGGAAATAGTTAACATTGAAAAATTAACAACATTTTTGTCTAATTTCAAATCGCAAGAGTAGTTACGCATAAAGCAAGTGGATGAGTTTACATTAAAATACAGAGTTATCCTGGAAAGATAAGTGTTACAAATAAATATATAGTATTTAGTCGCAGTAGTAGATACACTCTCCTTGATATGAACGAGACTCAGCGTCATCTGTAGCAAGCTTGGTATCAATGGTGACCATTCAGTGCTATAATTCAAGGTTACAAGATGTTCATCAACAACTTTTCTATCGTGAATTTTCAAAGTTGCCTTTCATTTTTTATCACTTCTGTAATTCCCACTCTCTTCATCTTTCGAACTTATTGAGAAAGCTATTTCTTAAAACCAAATACTTATCCTGTCAGAGCACGGAGCAGCAATAGCAAATTACATAAAAATACGAAACTTTAGTTTATACACAATCCAAAATTTGACTAAAGTTTCTTATCACGAAATCTCTTATTCTAACACCATTTGGTCACCATAATTCGCGTTTAACCCTCCATCAACAAACTCTTCCTCAGCCTTTTTCCCTTGACCATATTTACTTCTTCCTTGGAAAGGAACATTATATTTTTTCTTCGGTTTATTCAACTCACTCGTAACAATCCAGGTGTCTTGAGTCAGACTTGGTGCGTTGTCTGCAAAACCGAACGTTTCAGTGCTGAAATTTAGAGTCGGAAAATACTCATTCGGACTGAACCCATTATTCATCGTGAAAAAATCTTGACGGTTTTGAACTTCGGCGGTTTGGGCTTGCAGCTTCTGGAAAAATTTCCGATCTGCCTTGCCTTTAGGTTCTTGAGCAGAATTATCTTTGTAAACTCGATGTCTCTTCAAGTCACCTCTTTGTAAATCCAGGCCGTAGGAGGGTTCAGAGTACATGTTCTGTGATCCTTCGATGTTCATTTTGACTTGTTTTCTTTTTCTTGAAAATTTTTTGATTAGCTGTTTTGAAATTCGCCAGGTATATAAGCACGGCAATTTACGGAGTTAAAATAGCTTACCAGCGGCGCTTTTTTCTTTCGAGATTCTGATACAGTGTTTTAATTATTAATTACCGAGGTAATTCAACTTTTTTTAGACTCTGAAACAAAAATTCTGATTGGATTATTTATTAAAATAGTATAACGCCGAGGATGGTTAGGGCAAGCGAGAAACAGTGGTTTTCTGTGGGATTTAGGGTTATATGAATTTTAATGAAGGAAATTTTCCAAGAATCAATGAGTGTTCCGTGAGAAGAAAATACTAAGTGTATATAACAAATAAATTTTTAAGTTCTATCGAATCAAAAAGCCCATTATTATCTGTAGACTCCGTTACTTCTAAAGAACGACTTAGGGTTTTGAGATTTGGTGAACAAGAGAGATCAATAAGGCAGAAAAATACTATGCTGGGACTTCTTTCCTTGCAAAAACTTCTACAATGTATTTTCCCAGTTATCATTGCATAATAATTTATGAATAAGTCTCAAAAATAAATAAAAAGCTATGACACATGGGAGTTTATAGCTAGGCAGTGTCTCCTGATGATTCGTAGCTGATCAATTGAGTATATCCACACCGACATTCAAGACTACGGTCTGATAAGTCACTTTTTTCTTTTCATTTTTTCTTTATTCTTCAGAGAGAGAAAATGTTTTTCGGAAGGTAGATTGTGGAGTTTCAACTGCCTTTGAGTGTAACCATTCTGCCGAATGTGTTACTTGTTGATGATATTATTGAGATCAAGAAAAAGGTTTCCAGGAAATCCTGTTCTAGATTGCAACTGGAGTCTTAGATAACAGGATTTGAAACGATAAATCTAGCTTCAAACACTATACAACGACTTCTTTGGCTACTGAAGTCTTGGATTATCGAATTATCTAGATTTAGACTCAAATACCCATATGAATCTATTGAATATTATTATCAATAATCCCTATTGATTATTCAAGCCTAGTAAACTAAGGCTTCATTTTCTTTTATATGCTCTGGTATGAAAATATTAAGACATATCTAGATGTTTTTTGGAAGAATTTTTTTGTGAAAATTATGAAAGAATATTCAATTTAGGTTTGAGTTGTGGCTGCTATTGAGCTTTCAAAACCGAACAATGGCAAATCTAGCTGAAAATAGATGTGTGCAACAAAAAAGAACTATGCCTGATAAAATCGCTCGAACTGGAAGACTGAAATATATATACTCTTATAATTTAATCAAGAGGAAAGTTTTGCGTTTCGAGACTTATTGAATTTAACAAAAATAACCTGTGCGGACGTCTTACTCTTGAAGTAGAGGAAATTATATCGGAATCCTTAGAAATATTCGACGTCTTGGAGCGGCCTTAAATTAGTGATCAAATAAAATCATCATAGTTCTCGAAATATATTGAGGGATATCTCTGTGAGGACTCAAAAAATGGCTCAAAATTTGCCATGAAAAAAAGAGAGACATTCTTATTTCTAACTCCCTCCAAACCAGCAAAGCTAAAATCAATAAGGATTACTGTATCTGGTCAACAAAAGAGCCTCTTTTTATATTTCTGATCCAAAATCTATGTATTGTTTAGTATTAATACTTTCCAATGAAGTGAAATTTAGTGTGAAGTTTTCAAATACTCTGCTCCTTATCATTCCATGAGTTCAATTCTGGTTTATTTAGAATATTTTCTGTTTCATCTGAAAAAATAAAAGGCCAGAATTGCAATTTACCATGTGTAGAAATATCGTTGCTAGGAAAAATCATATGCCTTTACTCAAAGCTAAGACCTTCATCCTCTAGCTATCAAAATAATTAAATTTCGATAATCATATCCCTAATATTCTTCCTGTCCTTCTCAATCACTACTACATGAATAGTTTCTTCATGTCACATATTAATAGAATTTCCAAATCTTGTTGTGTTTAAAATAATTCTCACTATTCATATTTCTCATTGATACTATCCACAGTCTTATAGATCAATCTCAAGGTATTAGCAACCAAACGGATAACCATAAATAACTCATCCTAACAGACTAAAGCAACTCACCAAATCTGCTCCTCTTTTTCTTGATAAAAGTGAGCTTGTTTCAATGCAATTTCATCTATTTTCGCTTCGATTGCGTCTAACTTATCCTTGAATTCGGCCATCTCGTTCTCATCTTCGTTAACCGGCATGCAAGTCGCTCTATTATGCGGCACCCAGGAGTATATTTTGTTTTTGTAGCAGTGATAAATATAGCTCTCAATCTCCGAAAGGTCGATCACGCCTTTCAACTTAATATACTTGAGATAAAAGATATAGTTCCACATATTATGCTGATGTCTGACATGATCCTCGAATCCTCCTCCGATCCTATCCAGCAGGCCTTTCTCGATGTCGCAAATAAAACATTTGCTCGTCTGATCGATGAAATTGCTCTGTTTCGCCTCTCTTTGACTCGAAAAAGTGTCAATTACGATGCCAAAAATCATGTTCATCATCACAATCGATATCAATATAAAGAACGACACATCATACAACCATCTTGCTGTAAACAGATACGTCGGACCCATATACGACTCTCTCCGAACGACATCACCGATACCTCCTCCAGCTCTCATGCCGTAATTCATCAACGAGAGGAAGCAGTGCCATATGCTTGTACAAATGTTTTCCTGCCCTTCAAGCACTAACGTTTCTCTGAGGAAGAAATATCCCCACTGCGAATAGATGAAAATGATCACAATACCGAATATCACGGTTGTTGCGAGCTCTTTAGCGTTTTTGTAGAAAGACCCGATAATATTCTTCATAATTTTCGCCTCAGCAAGGAAATTCAGAAGCTGTAATGAGCAAATCATCGGGTGATATATAATCGAGAACAGACAAATCAGCATGAAAGCGATATGATTCATGAGAGTGCCACTGCGCAGCAGGAAGAGTATCTTGTTGCGATAGTATAAGTACTGCACCTTCTTGAATTTAAAGCCTCTTTCGTCATCGAATTTCAGTTCTTGGGCATTCGGTCCTTTGAGTTCAAGGATCCTCAAAAAGTCGTCTTCGGTAATATTCTTCGTGTTGAGATACCAGTCTTGCTCTTCCAGATAAGTGATCGGCTTGCATGTTTTAGATTTGGCTCTGTTATACCGCGCCCATTGAGCAGACAAATGGAATCTCGGTTGATTCGTCCTGGTCCACATGATTAGCAAGAGTATCGAAAGACAGAGTTGAACCCCGTTTAACAGATCATAGAACACCGAATCAAAGCTCAGTGTGTGGTCGTAAATGATCGTGACTAAGTCCTCGTTATCGAAATAGACCAGGACCAAAACGTTGATCGCATAGGCCATGGCGTAGGCTGTCCATTTCATCTTCGTGTAGTATTTGGTCGCGAAATAAGAGAACTTGTTCCCTTGGATCCCATAGTCGAGGTCAATTTTATGAGTGATTTCTTCTTCGTACGAGAGGAACTGAGATATCTTTGTATGGTAGGAGCTTCGCTCGATATTCTCAATCATGATGTTCCGCTGTTCCTGCGACAGCAGCCGACAACTAGGGTAGAGTGGGAAGAATATTTTGCGAAGGGTTTTTTCGCTGTCGATTATCTCGATGCTTCGGACAAACATCTTGAAGAAATCTCCTTGGAGGAATTTAACCCATTCTCTGGTTTGATTCGGCAGCTCGTCCAACACTTTCTTGAGGTCATCCTTAAAGTTATGAGAGGATTCCTCAATAATCCGTGTCACGATCAGCAGATTGATCGAGTCTATCAACAATCCTTTAGAAAAATCGCTGTCAGTTATCATGTTCAAGAACTGATTCTGCTGGGCCTTGCTAGCAGCTAACTGGCGATTAAACTTCTTCTTTGTGAGGAATTCGTCAACAACGGTCTCGATAGCTTCAGCGAGCTTCTTTTTATTGATCAATTGACTGATTCTTTCTCTTGTCTCTGCGTCTGCAGACTCAACGATGCTCAAAAGCAGCGTGATCGCTTCGCTTTTGAGGGACTCTAAGGCATCCGAGCCTTCAAACTTCCGCTCTTTGCACAGCTGGCTTCCAACCTTGTATTTGATAAGGAGATTAAGAATGTCTTCGATCACGTTTGAACTCGTACACACCTCAGCGATAATCTCCCTTCGATTGCCTTGAACGATCTCTGTGAGCGAATTGAACAGCTGCTTTCCAAGTTCGATCGTGTGGAAACTGCATATTTGGACATATGAATGGAGGAACCCGGCTATCTCCATGGGGAAATTCACAGAGATCGAGTTGAGTTTCCTTGACTGAGCCTGCTCATGGAAGAACGCTTGGAAATTGCTATTGTGCCCCTCACAGAGAAGCTGGATGAAGTAGAGGATGTCAGTGAGCATCCTTGCGTCCCTGTCAACAGGATTCTCCTCTGCTCCGTCCATTTTGAACTTAGATTCAAGCAAATTCATTATCTTCTTGCCTTTGGGGAGCTTCTCACGGACAACCAGTCTCTCTGACACTCGCTTCAAAAAGGAGGAAATCTTCAAAACTACTCGATTTTCGGAATCGCGGAGGAAATTATAATAGAAGCTCTCTTGAATCTCCTTGCATCCACCGAACAGGTACTTGTTACAGAGCTCAAGCAATATCGTGAGGTCATTATAATCGCTCTCGATCAAGTTCTCATAAATATAGTTCGTTAGTTGATGCGCGTTGAAATCTAATTGAATGACACGTATATGCGGCAGATAGTACTCAAATTCCGTCCGAACCTGCTTGGCAACTTCTATCTTATAGCTTATAATCTCCTGTAGAAGGACATAGAAGAAGATCTGGGTCGACTTTGGCAGCGGGACGCGAGACCGAGGGCTTGAGATGAACAGTAGAATGTTTTTGAGGATCTGATCGTGGCTTTTATTCTCTTCAATCAGCTCGACGAGCAGCCTCACGCAGCTTCTTCGGCTCGCATCTTGAGAGCTCTCTTTGAAGTAAGCTTCCACCATCTTCAAGAAACAGGCCGAGATCGATTCCTCATCGTGGTCAGGCAGCGTTGGTACACGCAATGACGCTCTTCTTTTATACTCACGAGTCAGTTGGTCGACAATGGAGAGTTGGAGTTGATATTTTTTGAACTGCTTATTCTCTTTGATTTGGCTTAACACCTGGTTCTGAATCTTTGTGATCTTCTTTTTCAATCCCAGAGCCCTCAACGCTAGCATCCAATCACATGAGAGATCGATAATGAGCTCCACGACAAATTTTTCACTCTCTATTTCATCGAAAACGAGTTTCTCCATACAGAACGAAGGACGGTGCTTTAGCAAGTAGGAAAGCAGCTTGGCGTTGTTCTCAAGCAATCCATCTAAAATCTCATTCTTGTGTTTCGAGTACACTGATGTGAGTTTCGAATTAGGATCTTCTACCTCATTGAAAGTGTCTTCAAAATTGAAATTATATATCACCTGAAGGTCTTTCCACAGCTCAGCTTTCCTAAGGTAAGCTGCTTTGAGGTTTTCTGTGGCAATATCTGGGTATTTGTTGGCCAGAGCTCGTACATAGAAACTTATCTCTCGGAAACCGAGGAATACAAAGGCGACTTCTTCTTGCGATAGATCCTCCGATTCCGCTGTGTTGGCCATAAAAAGCAGGTTTCCAAGCTTGAAAAGCGAGCTTCTCAAGGAATAAGGAGCGCCGAGTGGTAGGTTTATGAGATATTTATTAATATTCTCGATAGTTCCAACGCTTTGGATGATAGAATTTCTGATTTCGAAGTGACTCGAAGCGAGTATCAATAAAGTTGATATCAGATTTTCAAACAACGAAAACCAGTTTAACTCAGTGCTTGACTCCAAATAATTCACCGATTTCCTCTCACTTCTCGTGTTCGGATTATACATGGACGCGCGAGTCAGCGTAATTCGCGTACCCTCCTTGGGATGCGGGTTCGTAAGCGAAAGCGTCATCTCTGGTATGATCTCATCCTCTTTGTCTTCCTCTTGAAGGAGGAAATTCAAATCATTGAGTTTTTGCTGGAAGACCTTAAAGCTCCTTTTGAAAAGTTTAAGCAATTCCTTCTGACACGACTCAAGGAGAACCTTGTAGGGTGACTTGAAGAAATGCTTGATATTAATTAGCGAAATTGAACATAGCATTAGCAGGTTTCTGTATTTAGTCATTTTCAGGCCTTCCATGTTCTGAGGATCAGGAAATAGGTTAATAGGCTGGGCGTTCACTACTGGACTAAAAGCATCTTGAAGTTTATCCCTCGGGCTAGGAGAACCTCCTACTGAAGTATTCTCGACTCGCCTTGGTGTCCTCATAAAGCTTGGGGATAAATCTGGATTCGGATGGGGAGAACTTCCGCCCCCGAACGATTGACAGTACATTTCGTTGAAGAAAGGCTCGAATAAGATTTCAAAAATCCGCTGTTGTTCTCTCTCATTACGCATCGCGTCAGTGCTGTAGGCGTGAACTCTGCTGATAAGCGTTTGGAGGTACACCAACAGCTCTTCTGAATAGGTTTTCCCAGTGTACGCCTCGTAAAAGTAGGCATTCGCGATCAACTTATGCGCGATGTCAGCGTTTGTTGGATTTTCATAAACGAAGAAAATCAAAATAACTATCACATGGAACCGAAGCGAATGAAGCACAAGATCGTCTTTATTCTCCAATGTGACAAGATAGTCAAAGATCTCCATAAAATGGGTGTATAGGTTTGTAATCCTGATTATATCTTGGAATTTCGATGGCTTCATCGCAGGCGTTAAAATTATATCCTTATTGGTAAAGATCAGATCTAAAATGTCCTTGGATTTTAAATGCAGAATATTCTCGCAGTTTTCAAAGGAAACGATGCTTGAGGAAAGTCCAAGTATTCTGAGGATATCCTCAATTTTTATCAAGAGAGATTTCAACGCACTGCTCAAAGCAGGGCCTTGTGGTTGCTCTCGGATCATTTCCTCAACGAGCTCAAGACTCGCTTGACTTGTTTTGTAAAGCGCCTTCATTTTAGCGATTTCGTCGTAATTTTCAAGGAAAATGAACTTTTTCAGCTTTAGGACGATATTATCGCTTCTCATTGATATCTTCTCAAGGTTTTTAATCTCTCCAGCTGAAAGGTCATGCAGCAACGTGAATCTCATGTGATTGCTAAGCAGTTTTCTAAGACTGACTCCATACGAGTCCATTTCAAGGTCCCAGAAATCCAAAAATTCCTTTAAATTTTCCTCATGTTTCAAATGGTCGAGGTTAATCTCGATAAACCCGGTCCCAGCACTCCCGACTCTTCGAGACTCTCGAATAGTTTCCTCGTCCTGGAGTGGAAAATGGAACTTCGAGGGTCTTCCTTTCAGTGCATTGCTCGAATGCCGACCCATAAGCCTCGGAGAATTAGGACTACCTCCGCTGGTACTGCTCCTCGTTAGCATCACCTTCGACAGCTCGATTGGATTCTTTTTCTCAATTTCCTCTTCAGTGAGCTTTCTCGCTGCAGGTTTATCTTTGATGTATTGCAAGAAATCCATAGCAAAGAACCCTTCAATTGATTCATTGATCTCGAGCAGGATTTCTTTGATTAGATTTCTGATTCGATAAACAGTCTTGGTAATCCCGTCATTGGGAACGCTGATCAATGGCTTGCTTTCGATTCTGGCAGGCAGGTTGTCAGCCTGGTTCCCGGCCTTCTCCGTATTTAAATTGGAGCTGATGTATTGAAAGAGTTCGTTCTCCAAATATGCACTGAGGTCGCAGAACTCTTTGTAGAGGGTGAGATACGGCTTCTTGTCGGGAAACTCAATGAGGTTGCTGCTCATGAAGATATGGAGAAACTCAAGGTGACTGAGTATTTTCTCCAAGGCAGCCTGGTCAAAGTTCTTTATCTCTCGCAGTTGACGGCGATAAACATTAAACACATCCATTAAATCTCGCTTCTGAGAAAGCTGGTTTGATAATGGGATAGCCACTGGCTCATTTTGTTGGATGTCCGAAGATGAACTATTCCTCGACCGCGTTTCTGTTTCAGGGCTGCTCACGTGTTTCCTGCCAAAAGCGCGGATAAGCAACGAAGACCAGAAGAGCTTGGTCGTAAGGAAGTATTTAAGATGAAAATGGATTAAAACCCTTAGGATAGTCTTCTTCATATTAACCGGCAAATTACTCTCTATTTTGATCAACGAAAGGCATGTCGCATAAGGCAGCAGAGATTCAAACGCCGAGTAGAGTCGTAGGTAATTAGGCAGGTTTTTCCCCAATGCCACGAGCACTTCTAACGCTGCCTGTACATACTTTTGACGATTTTCCTGAGTTGGGTCGTTTACATTGCTCAGCTGCTCCAAACTCATAAGGAAAACGTTGTTGAGGTGAATCTCGATCCCACTTTCTTTAGTTACAAGAGCGGGGAATATCGTTGATATTTTTTCCTTGTCCCAGAAGCCACGGTATCGTTGCAATGCGACGCAAAAAGTTTTGAATTTACTCGTTGCTTTGATGATTTGAAGAACGCAAAGAGAAATCTTTTTATCAGGGTCAAAGTATTGATTTTTATTGTCGTAGATATATTTATTTAGCACTTCCAGAATAAACTGAAGTGAGGTGTAGTCGCTGTAATGTAATACTTCGATTATTAGAGGAGTCATCTGCTGAATCACAGCGGGATGTAAGAAAAACCGCAGATTCTTCACGACTTCGGTAGTGTTTTTCTGGTTCTGTCTCGTTGAAAGTTCTAATATCCAAGCGTAATTATCAACAAAAGCCTTGAAATTTGCGTCCTCTTCAAGCATTGGGTAGACTTCCTGTATCTCCTGTGACAGAAGAATCGAGAGTAACTCATCCGTGCAAGTGAAGATCTCGAGCTCCCGCAGCAAGTTCTGTCTTGCAAACTCAGGAACGACCTCTTCCGCTCGGTTTCTGCTCGGAGGGTCTGAACAGTCTGTTAAGAAAGCGAGTAGGGTAAGGAAGGCGGTGTTTAATTTCTTTAATAGATTAGAAAGGGTGTTCTTCAAAGTTTGGGGGTTTATCTGGCTCGACGTGGCAATCATCTCATTTAAGGACTCACCGAGCTGATCCAGGAGAGATCGGAGCGATGAGATAAAGTTTATGTCATAAATCTCTTCCTCAGAGACTCTCTCGCAGCGAAAACATACCGTGGAGTTGTCTTCCGGACCCCAGGCTAATAAAAAATTCGGCTGATCCTGAAAACGGTCCTTATGGTAGTCAGACGTTTCTTGCCGCTTGAGCTGAGGCATATCTTTCCTATTCCTTGGGCTCGGAGAGGACGCGTCCTCGAACTGCATCATAGAAGGAGCGCTCGTTGAATTACTTTGCTGGAGGTAGAGCAGCGCTTTTTGGCTCCTTCCCTGCAAGCCTTCCTCAGTACTTGAATGTATAACCCTTACAGAGTGCCGATGGAAGTTTTGATGCTTTTTAAGGAGAAAAGTAGTGTTTTCTGAGATCGGAGGGCATTGATTCTGAAACTTCAGCGAGCAAAAGTTAATTCCATATGACTCTTGAATCTCAAGCACAGAACTTTTTGAGCTTAGCTCAACTTTGCAGGGAGAAAGCTGCATGGTATCTCCGTCGAGGTACTGGCCGGATAGATAGTGCATGAGAATGTAAGGCTTGAACTTATGAATTAAATTCAAGTCGTGAGATTTTGACGGTTTTGGGACTAGCTCGACATGCGTCGACGACATTTTTTCCAGAGGCACAAGCTCACACAGCTGGAAAATCGTCGTGGAATCAAGTACAAAGCCTGATTGTTTGGTATTCGCGTTAAATTTCGCTGATCCACCGAACAACTTCGTCTGCTGCCGGTTTTGCGCCTGGTGCTGCTCTTGCACTCGACTCGTGCGGTCCATGTGCCTCATGTCTACGACGGACTTTCCACTCGGTGATATCTCAGCATGAAGGAAGTATTTCTTCACTTCCAGGCTCTCCTTTGAGAACCTCATGTCGTAAAGTCTCACATAGTCTCCTCCATGAATGATTTTCCCTTTGCCAGAATCCGTAATGACCTCATGCGAGGCGTATCTTACAAAAGTTATCGTCGTTGTTGGCTCATCGTTCATATGCAAAATCGTTACTTTGTTTGGCACCGACGTGAGCATTTCTGTGGGCGACTTTGAGATTGGTCTCTTGATCTGGCTCGGCTGAGTCGAGGCAGCCATATCGATGAGCCGAGTGGAGCGAGGCAACACTTCCTTAACCGATATAATTTGATTGCGGCTGAGACTTCGAATGAAAAACTGAGCATCATAGAAGATTTTCTCTCCAGGATGGAAGTAGTTTGAGAGCGTTTCAATTCTAAAGAGAGTATCATTATTATTCTCTTGCACTAATGAAAGCACCGGAGGCTTTGTGAGGCTATCAGCGTCCAGCATCTGGAGAGGAGATTGCACAAATGATAGAGATTCTACGTGGCAAAGCTGGATAACGTCCTCGTAAAGTACAGGTTTGCCTGCAACTTTGATCAAGCTTTCTAATAGCGAGGCTTTCCATTCGCGTTGAAAAGAAAACAGCGGTTGTTTGTGTTGCTTTGATGTGCTGGACTCATTGGGGTTGAGCTCTCTGCTAAACGCAGGAAATATTTGGAACAGAAACTTTCGAATATTCGTTGGCAAGGTGATTTGATCTGAGGATGCGATGGAGACTTGGTTTTTAAAAAAACCATCGGAGTAAAGGAAATGCTTTTTGGATCCAACTGAGAAGTTGTGTGCGGATATGAATATAAAGTCTCCGTAAGTGAGCTGTTGATTTGTCATCACCATGAAGTTAAAATTTTAAATTGACTGTGGAGAGAAAAACAGAGGAAACCTCAAACGCTTTAAGTATCTGGGGTTTATGATTTTCTAACGAGATAAAAAGCAATGTCCTTAAATAACAGGATCAATAGTGCTGATTGTATTAAATAGATGCCAAAAGTGCATCTAAACTTGGATACGTGGATTGTTTAATATATATATAACGGGTGCCAAAAGAGCCTCCTAATGGAATTACTATTATAATAGGCTGAAAAATGAGTTATAAATGAAGGGAGAAGATGCTCATGAGATTTGCTTGCAAACTCTGTGGTTATTTAATAACATTTATGTCCTGTCTACAAATAATAATATAAGTGAATATTCATTTGCTGTTATAGCTTGAGACACAAGTTTCTGGTCAGGAGAATTTAGATGAGATTTTGCCACAAGTACTGAAGATTGAGATGAATGTGTGTCTGTTTTAATTTCTTTGACATCAGAGATTTTATATGACGTGAGAGAAAGATTTTCTAATTAGGATTGATATTATCGTTGATAAACTCTTAAGTCTGCAATACTGCTTTGATTATAATAAATTTTTTTTCGAAAATTGTAGAGAGCGAATTGAAAATAACAATTGATAAAGAAAATTTTCTATTTGGAATGAAAAGATTGCTTCTGGCAGTCTAGATGTAATGGGAATGTCAAGGACAGCTTAAATAATGATTTTTTAAAAATAAAGACTCTTGGTTCGAGTAAGTGGTAAATTCGTTGCGAAAACTATCTTTTTAATTTGAAGTGTAAAATACGAACAGATGGTATTTGAGTATAAGTTTTTGAAAATGAGCACATAATAAAAAGCTGTACTAAATGAATGAGTTTATTTCTCAGATAAGTCAACAAGGAATAACTTATGTGTTTGTTCAAGCATACGAACTTAAATTATTCAGTATCATTCCTTTAAAAAATTACTCACGCACACTCTTTGATAGGAATTGGAATTACTAATTTTTTACGAAATCTTTGAGGTGGTTACGATATTATAAATACTAGATAGTAACACTTACTCTTCAATATTTCCTGTTATAAATATATTAATGCTAGCATCTACATTATTAATTAACTTTAAGTAGTGAGTGCAGCGATATTACCACCAGAAAGCCATACAAATACTTGAAGCAAACTTCGTAAAAACTTTCGAAAATGCAGGCTACAATGAAGAAATAGTTGCAAAATTCAGCATACAGGAATTATTGATCTTTACACTCAGAAATAATTGGCCGCCTCTTAAACAACGATTTTTTTTTTTAAAGTTGTGCTTAGGAAAGAACAGTTTAAACTCAGTTCCTACCAGCAATTCTGGTTCATTGTAATTGACATTCCTTTTCGAGTCAACCCTAAACGGCAAAATATGATAGTGATATCGTGGTGGAGCCTAAAATAATTGATCCTTCTTAAAAAAAAAATACCCTATCCTATCCCAATTGATTAGAAATACAAAAAGCAAAAATTTTTTCTTAATTATCCTAAGAAATTTCTCTCGCTCAGCAAATAATTTCCAATAGCATGAATAACACAACCTCGACTCCATTGCTCAACGCTCAGGACGGAAAAGTCGGTGGAGGATTCCAGCAAATGGATACAGACTTTTCAGGAGTTGAAAGCGCTCACGCTCAAAACAAGCGACAGTTTGCTAACAAATACCAAAAGAACGCTATGGTATTGCAAGAAACTTTTGATCTCAGTCAAGCCGCTCATCCTGGTGCCTGTATTGCTACAATATTATTCAAAGGACTTGCCGTCGCAAGGTATACACAGCACTAAACCATGCATATTTACTATTGTATTAGTTATCTCGTCCTCAACACCTTCGCAAATCAGGTTCTGGTCTTCATTTTGGTCATAGTGTTCTCAGCGATAGACTTCTGGATTGTTAAGAACGTCACAGGAAGGTACTCAAAAAATTTGGTTTTCTCGATCAATTGGCTTCTGCTTTTCACCATATCAAATGCTCTGAAGTTTTCTAACTGACCTTCCCAATGTTTAGGCTGCTTGTGGGGTTGAGATGGTGGAGCGCTCCAAACGAAGAAGGTGATGAAGATTGGTATTTCGAGTCTTACGACCAGAGACTGATTCCAAATCCCGTGGACTCGAAATTTTTCTGGTATTCACAAGGTGCGCTTTTCACTTTCTGGCTAGTATTTGGTGTCTTTTCCGTGCTTGGGTTCAGAGTTTTCTGGGTAAATGAAGGTTGAGAAGCGCTTTCTAATGACAATATAGGGCTCTGCCTGCGTAATCTCTTGCATCCTTGCAGGAACCAACTTATGGGGTTTCTATAAATGCAACAAAGGTATTTTTTCAGAGGTTCGAAATTGCCCTAATTTCATTTGGCACGAACAGATCATGAGAGAAAGGTGACAGAATTCTTAAAAGGAGCGGGATCCAAAGCTGTGTCGAAAGCGGCTGATAAGCTTGCTGGTGTTTCAAACAAGAAAGAAGGAAAAAATTGAGATAAGAAGGCGGCTTTAACTTAGGTAATTTAGATATGTTAAGCCTTCCTCCTTTTTTTGCATGAACCAAAGAATGTGTTATATATGAAATGATTTCTTATGAGCTTATATTCATATTACGCGAAAAACATAGAATAAATAATCTCTTATGGAAACGAGTCTCTTCTGCATGTAACAAATGTGTTGAGGCCTGCATATTAAATTTACTAGAAATAATACTAAGGCGACCTGATAAGGAAGTTTATTGTGTGAAAATAGAACTTAGCTTTGTTAGATTAAAGAATAGATCAGATAGGGTCTCGAGAACCTTCAACAAAAAACTCCAAAAAAATGCAAGTATATTAATGGAAATGAAAAGCAATTAAAGTGAGTGCTCGAGAACTGTGCTCTTTATGTAAAACGATTTTTATGCGCACTTAATATAGCTAATTTAGACTTGATAGAGGATATTAACTTCTCTCATCTGGAGTTTAATTGCATTGATGTCTGTATACACATGGCTTAAATCCTCGTGGATTTGTTGCTTTTTCTTGAGAGCAGCGACTGATTTCGTTTTTGTTCTGTCAAGCTTCTCGAGTTCAGCATTCAGCTAATAGAGTAATGAACAAATATTTGGGGAGGGATTAGTTACCTCGTCTTTTTGTAACTGTAGGTTGAGCAAAGTGGTTTCAAGGACTCTCATCTTATCTTCTTTAGTCTCAACCTCTGATGGATCATGGTAGCTGGTCTTCTGAGTCGATTCTTTCGTCATAAGACGCTGGCTTGATTCTAATGAGGAATTTTTGGTATTCTCCTGTGGTTTTCCAGCGCCTCTTCGCAATCCTCTGCTTGCGGCGGAAGAAGCTTCGTCATCAATAGATCTCTCTATTATACCGATGAGATATCACAGGAGAAAATATTTCGCTTACCCAGATGTCTTCGCGCTGAATTTTGCTGGCCCCTGGCATCAGAGCCTTTTTGATTAGATGATGTTATACTAGTATTATTTTCATCCCAGGTAAGGAAATTAGTCGATGAGCGGTTAGACGATTTCGCTATCGGTGCTAACTCGGTCTTCAAATTCTCCAGCTCTGTACCTACAACTTGCAACGTTTGTTGCATATACTTTTTCACTGGGGCCTCCGCTCTTGGCTGTGAGTTATTATCTCCCGCACCCACCGATTTCTAATAACAAATTATCAATCCACCTCAATCTCCTCACTATAATTACCTCCTTTGTTTGATTTCGCTTATCCCTTAAAGAAGAAAGCTGGAACTGATCACTTGGCCGCGTGTTCGGCGACATCATCTCATTTCTTTTAAGCGAGGAGTCTCGACCACTGTCCACGCTGGCATCACTCGCACGAGATCGCAGAATAGATCTTTTGCCATCTTGCTCATTCTTTTTGCCCGAATTTCTGTCCTCTACAATGCCTAATTTTTTCCTACTACGGCTAGACTCTTCTTCAAAATCTGTTGATTTATTGCTTCTACGAGACTTCGCCATCGCGATATTCATCTCATGCAGCATTTTCGATTGTTCCTATAATGAAATTCAATCAAATCTAGACCTGTTTCATAGCCTTACCGCGAAATTTTTCTCAGACCGATCAAGTTGCATTTGCAAATGGGCGATCTCTCGAGTGTATTTCTCAATATTCATTTGTCCGCTCATTTCTTGTTGCTTCATATTAAAGATCTCTTGCTTTGCCTCATACAATTCCCGCTTGATCTTCTCATTCTCATGCATGATGTTCTGGTACTGAGCATTCACCGCCTTCATCTGAGACTTGAGACTCTCGTTTTCTAGAGTGCTGAGTTGGAGATTCTGGTCTCTATTCTGGATAGAGGACGCAGAATCTCGTTTTTCTTGATAGACCTTATCGATTTCTTTCTCTAAGAACTTGACTCGATTCTGTAGTCTCTCAATTTGGTTTCTAGGAGAAGGTTAGAGGGTCAAGTTACAGAAAATAAAAACCACCTTGATTCTCTAAGCTCTTGTTGAGCATATTCTGAGGATCGGACTAGCTTTTCAACTTCTTCATTCTTTTTCCCTGAGAAATCTTCTTTCTCTCTGAGATTATAAAAGAAATTATTTTGGTTGGTTTTAAATAATAGATAAGCACCTGTTATTTCTTTCTAACTCATCGACTCTTCGTTTGAGCTTCTCGTAGTCAGCGGCTAGCTTTTCTTTCGCGTTTTTCTCTTGGTTGAACTTCCTTTTAAGGTCGGCGGCTTCTTCTTGATATGTTGAGAAGGTTTTCTCTTCTTCATTTAACTATAATGCGTTATAATCTGCCAAGTAAGATAGACATGTTACCTTGTCACGCATGTCTTGAATGCGCTGTTCTAGGATATCAATCTCCTCTCGATGGGTATTCTTCTCCTCGAAATGCTTCTGTTTGGCTTCCTCAAACTCTCTGGCGGTCTCTTCGAGTTTATCCATGTATTCTTTTGCTTTTTTCTCATATTTCTATTGTTAAATTAACCATCATTATGGGCTCCTCGCAGTGTTTTTCCTTACCTTAGTGTTGGTCATTTCTCTCTCAAACGCCATAATCATCTCAGCTAGCCTCGTCTTTAAAAGGAAAACATCATTCATCTCGTTGATGCCAGCAAATCGAGGATCTCTGAGGTCCACTGGCGGAAGCTCTAGGCCTCCTAACATTGGGAATGCTCCGTACATGCCCATCTGAGGCATCATCTGCTGTGGCATTTGAGGGTAAATCGGAAGGTACTGACTCGCTGAATTGTAGTTTAAGTTCATCGTTTGATTCGGGTCGTATCTCTTGCTGCTCTTTTGAGTGTCTTCAAATCCAACAAAACTTCTCGTTCCTTGCAAATCCCTATTGTAGCCTTCAATATCGCTATCTGAATCTGATACTTCATCTGAAATGCGTCTTACATTACGAGTCGGAGGTGATTTTTTTGTTTTGATCTTCGCCTTCGCTGCTTTGAGGGTCCTCGGGGACAGCCGCATCTCTTCCAAGCCTTCTTTTGACTTCGAGAAAGAGCTCGTTCCCAAATCTTTTAATTTTACGGGTTTTTGAGGTTTAGTTTGTCTTGTAGAGTTGAAGAAAGGATCATTCACAGGCTGCTTTGCAATCCGCTCAGCATTGGTAGTCGTGTGTAAAAATTTCTCAAATAATTTCGAGTTCACTATTGAATTGAGATTGAGACCTGATCCAATCAAATCACCGCTCTCTAGTGCGGCTCGCTCTTTGTTTTTCTCATTTCTGCGATTTTGGTACTCTTTCTCGATCTCTGATTCGATTTTATCTTTGATAATATCAGCTGGGACTTCTGAAGTCTGCTTAGTAGTCGTCGCTTTTTTGCTCTTCAACGCTTTCTTTTCCTCTTTATTTGTTTGTATCTGACTCTCAGCGATCGATGAACGAAGACTCTCAGGTTTCTTCTCTTCAATGATTTCTGGAGATTTTTGCTTTGGCTGCTCTTTTTTCTTTGATTTCTCTTTTTGCTTTGGTTCCTCTTTTTGGATTGGCTCCTCCTCTTTTGGCTTTACTTCTTCCTGCTCAGGCGCTTTTTCCTTAACATCTTCAGGCTCCTCAGGCTCTTGCTCCTGAGGTTCCTCTTTCTCCTCTTGTTTCTCTTCCTCGGCCTCTGCATCTTCTTTCTTTTCAGCTTCCTCTGTCTCTGCATCCTCTTGCTTTTCAGCCTCCTCTTGCTGGTCCTCGGATTGCTCTTTCTCTTGATCCTCTTGCTCTTCAGGATTTTCTTGAGCTTCTTCTCCTTCAATTTTATCAGGAACAGCTTGCTCTTGCTCAGACGGTTTCACTTCAGGTTTTTCCTTGTCCCCGGGTTTCTTACTCTCAGGTTCTTGAGGCTTTTCGCTGTTAGCAGACGCCTCTTTTTTTATCTTTGGTGACTTGGCATCAGAGAGTCTAGTTGCTGAGCTCTCATTCACCTTTTCAATATTTTTCGGTGAGGTTATGCTCTTCTCCTCTTTTGTCTGGTCTCTCTGCTCCGAAGCGTTTTTCTTCTTTTTCTGAGAGCTTTTCGATTGTTTTGTTCTTTCATCCTCTGAATAGCTGGAACCTGAGTGATCGCGTCTTTTCTTGTGTCTGCGTGGTGGGGGATATGGCTCATAATCATAATAAGGGTAGTGAACAGGCCCGAAATACATGCGTCTTCGTCGATCATGCTCATAGTCATAATAATCCGATCCGTCCTCTGAAGCAGAATAACTCCTTCGCTCTCGTCTCGATCTATGATGCTTTTTCGATTTTGCAGGCGGCTCTCCCGACTCAGAAACCGATTCTGAAGTCTCATCAGCTCTGGTCTGCTTCTTTCGACTTTTTTTTTTGTCCGTGTGCCCCCTTTCAGATGATTTATAGGACTTTCTCGATTTCGATTTCCTCTTGGTGGATCTGCTTTCAGAGCTTTCATCTGAGGCCTCACTTTCGCTCGAGCGCTGCCTTTTGCTTTTTCTTTTCTCAGTCTTTTTGTCTTTTTTGCTATGAGATTTCTTAGCTTTTTTCTTTCTCTCGGTTTCTTGCTCAGAACTGCTTTTCTCAGCCGGAGATGAAGAAGGTGTGCGTTTCTTTTTACTTTTCTTTGGTGTTTTCTCCTCTGCTTCTTCAGATTCGCTATCTGACTTTGTTTTTTTCTGCTTCTTCTCGCTCTTCGATTTTTTCCTCGCTTTCTGGTCTTCAACGCTTTTCTCTCTTTTTTTGGTCTTCTTAGCCTTGGTTTCAACTTCAGACTCGCTTTTTCCTTCTTCTTCGGAGGCTTGCTTTTTCACAGGGGAAGCCACTTTGGTTTTGGAACTGCCTTTTTTCTCGGTTTGCTCTTTCTTTTGGGCTTTTTTCGTTTTCTCATCAGTTTCAACTTCAGGCTTTTTGCCTTTTGGAGAGCTGTCTTTCACTTTTTTACTCTCTTTAGCGGTTGCAGTTTTTTCTTTCTTTTTCGACTTGGAAACGTCTTCTTCCTCGTTTTCAGATTCGTCCTTTTTCCCTGCGGATTTAGTCGATTGCCTGTTCTTAACAGGCTCGCTTTTGACGTCTTTACTTTTGCTTTTTTCAACTTCCTTTGCTATCTTTGACTTTGAGACTTTCTCCTTTTCGACAGATTTTCTTTCTGGCTTTTTCTCTTCTTGTTTCTTTTTGTCGATGCTGCCTTTTTGCTCAGTTTTTTTGGGACTTTCCTCTGGTTTCTTTTTCTGAGCCGTCTTCTCAGTTTTCTTCTTCGACTCGTCTTTGTTAGACTTATTGGATTCAGGTTTTTTTATTTCCAGTACCTTTTTGGGAGAACTCACTTTCTCGGTGTCCTCTTCTTCTGCTTCTTCATCACTTTCCTTTTCTTGAGCATCCTCCTTTTTGGTGTCTTCTTCATTTTCTTCTTCATCCTCCTCCTCGCTCTCCTTCGCCTTTGCTTTGGCGTCCTCTTTTTCAGATCCTTCTTCTTCCTCTTTGTCAGATTTTTCTTTGTCAGAGTCTTCTTTCTCTTCCTTTTCAGACAATTTCTCGCTCTCATCTTTTTCATCATCCTCCTCCTCAGAACTTTCTTTTTCACTTATTTTTGATGGCTTCTCACTACTACTCTTTGAAGCCTTATCTTCATCATCATCCTCGGCTTCTTCTTCATCTTTAACCTTCACTTCATCTTCTTCATCCTCTTCTTCGCTTTTTTCTTTATCATCTTCTTCCTCTTCGTCTTCTTCTTTTTCGCTTGCTTTCCCTTTATCGCTTTCGTCTTCTTCTTCACTTTCCTTATCACTCACTTTATTACTAACTTTATCGCTCTCCTCATCACTTTCTTTTTCACTCTCCTTCTCACTTGCCTTTTCACTTTCTTCTTCCTCTGACTCGCTTTTCTCTTTGTCATCATCTTCTTCTTCGTCTTCTTCCTCCTCGCTGCTTTTCTCCTTTTCAGATTCCTCTTTTTCTTCACTCGATTCCTCATCCTCATTTTCAGCACTCTTTTTTTCATCTTCTGAGCTCTGCTTTGATTTCTCCTGCTCACTCTCTTCTTCTTTCTCCTCTTCACTTTCACTCTCTACTTTCTTAGCGCCCTTTTTGGGAGGCTCTATTTTTTTCTTTCCGGGCACCGGATTTCTGGTTTGAGGTTGAACTACTGGTTTTCCTCCTTTCTTATTCATGATATTCATTTGAGGTTTCGCTGCTGGGAATGTACTAGCCATCTTTTTTTGGATATTCAGAGCTGCAGTCCTTCCTGGCGAGGTAGAATTTCGTAATCCTGACCCTGCTGGCTGCGACAATGGCATTTTAGATACTTTTTTCTGGGTTATTGTTGTTTTAGGGACTGGCGTTGGCCCTTTCTGTGTAATTGGAGTAGCTTTTTGAGTTCCTAGTCTTGGTGGTGGTGATATCACGTTCCTCGTCGCAGGTAGCTTCGAAGGATTTGTTTTCGTTAATGCTGCCCTTTCATTTGGTTTTCCTGAGGAAGACCGCCCTGATAAAGGAGTCATCTTTCTATCTTTTATTGGAGTTGCTTGATTTCTTGCATTTGGAGATATTTTCTTAAATTCCCTTGATGATGCAAGTGAATCAGTATCTTTTTTTCTTTCCGTGCCAGACTCTCCAACTGTTTCAGGTTCTGATGTTTCCCCTGGTTGCTTGCGAGTGCGAAATGGCTTTCTTGGAGGGCTCTTTTTGGGTGCTGGCTGTTCAGTGGTCGTTGCGGTTTTTATTTGCCCAATGGGAATGGGGATAGGAATTTTCTGAGGTACTTTTTTGATCAGTCCTCTCTTCTGTGAATCCACGATTTTTTGTCCCCCTGCGCCGCCTCTGAGAGCCACTCTTTCTTGTCGCTCGATTTCTTGTTCCAGTTCCATAAAAGAATCTGAATCATCTGAATTATTTTTGCTCAATGCCTTCAAACTAGACATATTTGGCGATTTAGAGTTGCGATCAAATTCTTTAATCGGTTGCAATTTGGTCAAACTATCTGATCTTCCAGTGTCAACGCGTTTTCCTAGTTCACTATCTCCCTCGTCTGCACTATCCTTTTTTTTAGGTGTTTTTTCAATTGACTTAGACTGCTTTTCATTGTCTTCGTCTTCTTGATCATCATCCTCTTCACCTTCCTCATCTTTTTCTGACTTAGCTCCTTCAGATTCCTCTGCTTTTTCTTTATCAGTTTCTTCTTCCTCGTTTGACCCACTTTCTTCTTTATCTACTTTTTCTGCCTCTTCCTCACTTGATTCTTCGCTTTCCGCTTTCTCTTCTTCTTCGGATTCATCTTTTTGCTCCTTTTTCCTATTACTATCTGCGGCTTCCTTCTCGGATCCCTCTTCATTTTCCTCTTCTTCTTCTGATTCTTCCACCTTTTTCGCAGATGCTTCTTCTTCCTCCTCTTCTTCAGCTTCTTCGTCTTCTTCAGCTTTTTCTTCTCCTTCTTCCTGAACCTCTTCTTCCTCCTCCTCGACTTCTTCCTCTTCTTGATCAACGAGCTCTTCTAATACGAATAAAGTAAATTTATGGATTGTAATATTTTGATGTATACCAGCATTGCTCTTGTCAAGTGCGTCCAGGATCCTTAGTGCTTCGCTACTGATAAAACCGATGAGAAGAGGAAGAATTTTCAAATTTACCCTTTCTTGTTAGATTTGCTCATATTTCAGAAGTTCCCAAATAATTTTATTAGTAATAAAAATCATACCTATTAATTGGTTTTTTACTGTTTCACTTTGAATTGATCGAAGTGGCGGAATTCGCTGCAATCAGCTAATTTTTTGACTTAGTTTGGTAATTCAAGAGAAAAGTTAGCTAAAATGCTATGACTATTAGTATTGAATCATTGATTAATTTAGCATTTTATGATATATATATTGGATACACCAAACTACATCTACTTGCGGGATTGAGCGTTGTTTAACACATCGATAGAGAATATCTTCATAATACCTGTCTCATGATTTTAAAGGAATATAATATTGAGCAGAACCCTTCAAGTGCTGAAAAGAGGTTGTATAGTTTAGTTATACATCGTAGGCACATATTGAGTTAAAGAAGCAATATAACTCGCTTCCCATGTAACACCTTAAATTTTTGTGCTGAGTTGCTTATTATTATTTTTTTGTTATAAGGGGTCCGAATCCTTCTCTTTTGTTAGCAGAGCTCGCTTCAAAGTTTTAAATTGAGGATTTATTTACGGTAGAATTTGCTCTTCTCAATATCTATGATATCGAGCAAAAAGTTTTCCTTCTTTTCGTTTCACAAGGCTACTCCTTTGCGATGGTTCAGTAGTTTCAGTGACACAATATTCGCGTTATCGTCTGGAAATAGCAAAGCTGGTGTTTCTGTACTAATCATTTCAATCCACCCATTTCTTAACTCTTGACTGCAGATCATCAGAGTCAGCGGAAGAGACGCTTTGAAATCATTGGCTCTATTGTCATCAAAGCAAAATTCGCCTATCAGTCTCACCCACGACAAAGAAACTCTCAAGAAACTCAAAATCAAGCCATATGTTGCGCATCTTCGGAAATTCTACGCCCTTGATAAACAGCAGTCAAAACAGAGGGCTCTTATTGATGAAGGGCTGCTCATATACTTTCCTGAGCCAAACTCATTTACTGCAGAAGGTAACTAGATTCTCCAATTTTGGCCATGCGAGACTAGATAAAGCTAGATGTGGTCGAGTTTCACATTCATGGAAGTAAAGCAGTTCAAGCGAAGATGCTATTAGAGCTCGGTAAAATCACTAATTACCGATTAGCCGAAGGAGTAAATTGCCATTGATTACTATAGCCTGAACCATTATATGCTAGGGTGAATTCACAAAGAGAGCATTTTTTAATGGACGCATGGATTTGATGGAAGTAGAAGGTCTAGCTGATCTTATCAATGCTGAAACTGAAGAACAGCGCGCTCAATCAATCCAACATTTCACGGGTTAGTTCCTCCAATTTCATCGGCTGAAATAGCTTATGATGACAACATTTCAGGATACGCCAGCAAGATACTTGAAAGATGGAGAACTAATATCATCCGATGCCTTGGTAAGCAATGTTTAAATGATTTCAAAGACCAATTTTTCTTCGAAAGCACATGCTGAAGCGTTTATTGATTTTGAAGAGCATGAAGTATTTCCATCGCTACTATAGACAGAAAAAGTATTAAACGGATATTTAAATTTGGTAGGAAGACGTCACAGCTGATGTATACGACAAGGTTGCAGACGATATCAAAAAACTTATTGAGGAGATTTCAGAGCATTTACGCGATAACAACAGAGGGGAAATCCTCCGTGATGGATATAAAATCTCTATCATTGTAATCACAATGCGGTTCTAGTGGGTGGCTAATGGGTGATAATAGGGGCCTCCAAATGCAGGAAAAAGCAGTCTTTTGAACCTCGTTGCGCGAAGAGACGTGGCAATTGTGTCGGAGATTCCAGGAACTACGAGAGATATTCTTTCTGTATGAGATTTGAATCTTATTCTGTCATTCTAAAGAAGACTCATCATAGGTGTCGCTAAATCTCGGTGGGTTCCCAGTTATTTTATTCGACACAGCAGGACTGAGAGAAACTGCCGATGTTATCGAAAATGAAGGAGTTAAAAGGGCCATGTACAATTTACTTCATTATCAAAATAGCGATCATGTGACTTATCTCAATCTTACAGAAAAAATTTGAAAGAGAGTCAATTGATCCTTCTTCTATTGGACGCTGATGACTTCGATTTCGTTCCTGAGACCAGGACTTTTAAGGCCCGAGATCCTTCGAAATTTAGCACATTTTTGAACGAAATAGCAGAGGACAGAGTCATTGTTGTCCTCAACAAAGCTGATAAACTAAAAGAGATAAATCTGCAAGACAGCTGCAAAATCTTGCTCGGAGAGTCCAGTTTCCCAATAAACTCAGTTATTTCATGTAAAACCGAGCAAAATACCATCGATTTGATAAATCTCCTTTCAAAACGGGTAATTAGTCAACGATAATTAGCCTCAATTGTAACAAATACTAGGTCAAAGACGATATTAACCTAGGAATCAGCGGCTCAAACGAAACTGTTTCCATTGTTACAAAAGCTCGGCACAGAATCGAATTAACCAAATGCTTGGAACACCTAAACCTCTTCCTTCAGCACAAAAACGAGGTATCATTGCTAGTTCACTTTAAAACTAAAATCTTTTAGATTGACATCAGTTGCGAGGAGCTAAGAGAAGCAGTAAACTGTATTGGACGATTGACTGGTAATATTTTTATATCAGAGTAAGATACTTACATTTTGTATAGGAAGGATCGACGTGGAGCAAGTATTAGATGTATTATTTAGGGATTTTTGCATTGGAAAGTAAAGTAGTACGCAAATCAGCAGGAAAATATCGATTATTCAAAGGCCTTTCATTTCACGTAGCTTTCGTAGATTTTGTTCCATACGCAATATCGAATCCTCTAATTGCTCGTTCTCCTCTCTATGATGTTTATTAGAGCAAGCAGACAAAATAAGATGCTACTTTAAAATTCCTGCGAGCGGTGTAACAGCATTGCTTTTGTACTTATCAGCAGTTTTGGGCCTCGTGATGAATTTAGAATGCTTGATAAATTCCGAAAACTTTGGTTTTTCTGTTTTTGTTTTAAGCGTCACTTCCTCGATGCTTCTCTTTGCATCTTTCGTTACTAAGTATCCCTTTGGAAGCGGGCTGACTGCTATTGGGCAGAGATAACTGAAAGCGAGTTTCCCGTTGTCGTATTCTTGTTTAGTTCCCCAGCAAATGCAGGTGAGGATCACTCTGGGAGCATGGTACAGGCCGCCTTTCGATTTCGGTCTAATTGAAAAAATATTGTGATCAATAATCAATTTGGAGGATTGTTGCTCACATATCAGCCATCAGAGCTTCTTCCATGGAACCGTAGACGTAGAAACCACCCTGGAGATTAAGCTTGAGAAAAGTGGGAGTGAATCTAGTGTACTTGATGATCTGGTTGCGCTTCTTGATAGAGCGCTTTGCCGATTTTGTATTCAAATGTCGCGTTAAAGATAGAAAAATAGCGATCTCCAACTTTGGCGACCATTTTGTAGTAGTAGGCTTTATCTTCACTGCTGCTTGGAAGATAGTTCATTTTGAAAAAACTACCAGAGGAGACGATAACAATTATTAGAAATTAAAAATTATCTGAAATTAGCCGAATAAAACCTTCATCTGATCGCAAAAAAGTAGTGAAAGGCTTAATGAGCTTTTACTGGTAGCATGCAGTTGGAAATTTACAGGTTATTATGGAGTAAAGTTACTAACAAGCTACAAACTGTGAACGTATTAATTTATTGTTTAGTATTGGCATCAATGAAAATCACATCTGTAATAGGTAGCATGGATTTTAACTTTGACTTTTCGCTCTTGAAATTATGTAATACATGTATTTTCAGGCTGCGACCTCCAAAAATAAGAGACAATCAGTTGGTATTTTTGCGTAACAAACCCTTGAGAATTCATCCCATTTAACTAGCTGATGATAAGATCTCTCAGTCACTTTAAGCATAGTTGATCACAAATTCTTTGACTCGTTTTTTAAATTCAGCTTTATTGTTAACAAAAAGTTCTTGGGCTTCTGGATTCTGCGTTTTATAAATATCCACCGCTCTTACATCATGGAGAAGCTGAGAAATGCTTTCGAGAATTGCATTTACAGTGACTCCTGGCCAAAATTTATGTGTTAGAACATCAACATCAATTTTGGTTCCATCTACTGATACACCAGGATTAAACACTTGGTTGACAAATCTCAGGACTGGAGCTACAAATGGATACTCAGAGGG
>ENA-UOTZ01000207-UOTZ01000207.1-compost-metagenome-genome-assembly--contig:-NODE-207-length-49989-cov-42.746253_pt1 | contig 49989 bp, 29 predicted proteins | sample MGYA00238144_ERZ746983 | MGnify/ENA primary metagenome ERZ746983 (study PRJEB28759, sample SAMN06268863) | compost metagenome | isolation source: single cell | place: USA: California, Emeryville, Joint...
GGTTGCTATAGGCCGATTTCTTTGATCAATTGCAAATTTTGCTGCTTGCTTGTTGGTTGGAAGGTTAGAGGGATTCTAAGCTCTGGAGCAGAGATCCGCATCGAAAATGAAAAAAAAAACATGGCAAAACTTCATGAGGTTGTAGAAAATTTAACAGATCACTGAATTAATTTATTTTAGTGACTCTTAATTTATGTTATAAACTCGAGAACTGATTATGAAAACAACAGAATGGACGATAAGACTCGCCTTGTCAATACTCCCTATTAGCAACAAGAGAAGGGCTTGAGTCGGCTGAGCAACTTTTGGTGAATTTCTATTTTATTTTTTTAGGAAACCGGCAGAGCGAAGATGAATTAAGGCAACTTATAGATATAATAAATAATATTAGGATTAGCCAGATTCTCCGAACTCCAAAGGATGAGGAATCTAAAGCAGGGATGGAACATTGAAATAATAAGAGTCCTTTGATCCCTTTGAAATTTGTTCTGCCTACGTAGCACCCATCCCTGAGGAATTTTCAAAAATTTGAATGTATGTTCTGTATGTTGCAAAAGATTGTATTACCAATGTTCTACAAGATAATGCTATAACCAAGAAGAGTTTAAGGGCGGAAAATAATATCTCATTAATTTCCAGGATTGCCACATGGAAGCTTTACCTGTGAATGAGAATATTCTAAATTCATAGCGATGCTCGATATCCATAATAGCCATCGAGCATATTTCATAATGAGATGATGCATTACCAAATACGAAGAAGAACTCTGGAACTCTTGGAGCAGAAGCGAAATACCTCTGAAGGCAATTTAAACGAAAAATGAGAAAAAGCCCGAAATGATTTTCTTGCTCACAAATTTTCTGGAACCAAACAGCAACTTCCTTCGGGACCTTCCCCTTAGATACTAATAAAAGAGGCAAGCAAACTCAACGAATAAATTAGAAGAAGAAGAAAAAAAATTTTCAATTTTTTGTTTATTTTCTCTATCTCTCTCAAGATCAGCCTTCTTTAATGTTATGTGAAAGTATATAAGCGAACGGCTAATTCCATTACTTCCATTACCTCAATATATATATAAAATCGGCTATTTTCAAATTATTTCGATCACTCACTTCAACAAAAAATTCTTCTTTACAGCCAATTTCAGCAAAATTTTTTCCATCTGAATGGTTAGCAAAAGCAGCAACAACACAATGAAAAAACTGCAGGTTTCGAGGAAAACGCTAGTTAGTCAATTAGAATCGAGCAAAGGAATATTTTTCTTAAATGTAGTTATCCGTTATGAAATTATCAATGACAAACATTTCTTTTCGCTTAAACTTTTTGGCGTCCTTAACACCGAGCAAGATAGTAATAAAAGCATTCATTATGATTAATACAATAGGATTCCAAAAAAATACTCCCAATCCTAGTAAGTTCCAAATGCTTCGAGTTCGGAGTATGTGATATACAAAAACTCGTCTTTGTCTTTATTGTTATTATAGACATCCTGCATCAAGGTATCTACATTGAGAAAATCATTAGATCGCTCTAGCGATAGGAACAACTAACCTGGTCTATCAATTTTTTTGCCGGCTATGAAGAAGAATAGCGCTTCGCTCTTGCTAAGATTCAGCTTCTTCTTGATACTAGCTTGAAACTCTTGCAATTTCATGTCTTTTGAGGCCAAAAATCTATGTGAAAGTTCAGCATTTTGGAGTGCAGGACACTGATTACTTAGATTTTTCGATATCTGGAAGTTTTGAGCGAGCATGCTTCTCAACGATGACGGGAATGAGGGTGGGATGTTCCTCCTTCTTTTTCCTGGCTTCTCGGTTTCTTTCTTCGAATGAGTATTTATCCTTGAACTTCTTATCGGCCATATTGATTTCGAACTAAGAACTTTTGAGTGTTTTTGTTGATTTCTTTATTTATTTCTGACAATTAGTACGGAAATTATAAATTCAGACTTAGTGCTGGAGTATTTGAAAATTTCTGTTCTTATCAGATTCAACTCTGGATAACTTGTACGATGATATCAACTTATTTTCTTCAAAAACTTTAAAAATAAATGCCATGCGGCGGCTGGACCTGATATTTGACAGATTGAAGGTCTTATGATGAATGGTAGGAACTTCATTTCATATATATTTTGTTTTCCCAATATGAACAGAATTTGAGTATTGTTGAGAAATCATAAATCGCAGAGGAAGCTAGAATTACGATTCTTTGAATAATCTACATCATATTTCTTAATAAACTCGTGATAAATTCGTGATTTAACAAATTACTACTTTTTAAAAATTGATTACGTAAAGTTGATAGAAACGATAACGTGTGTAGAATAAATATAATTGTTTGCGAAGAGGCTATACTCACTTGAGATCTATTACATTGATTAACTTTTTGGAGGTTAATTGAATGGCAGGCACTTTAGAGAAACACTTTAAGATTTCTCTTGAAGTGCTGGTCCAATGGGCCAGTATATCAATCTTATGGGAATGACCAAAATACTGCAACTTTTTCGAATCGCAGCAAATAATCATAAGAAAATATACTCTAGAAAGATATGAAGCTTTTTTAAATATGAAAAATTGCGGGGAAAGTTGTAAATGAGACAATGCTGTAAAGAGATTGAGAACTAATGGTACAATATTGTAGGTTATGGAAATTTTCAAAATCAAAGAAAATCCAGAGGCAGGTGCGAACCAAGCTCTACTCCAATATGGCATATCAGTAAAAAATCAGCCGTGTTAAAAATATGTGTATACAGAGCGGTGATATAACAATAAAGATTCCAAAACAAAATGGACCAAATGAAATGAGGGCCGAAAACGCATTTGATTCTTTTTCTTAAAATCTCTGTTTCACTTACCCAGCTTTCTTGAGACATTACAACGATTTTGCTTTTCCACAAATTGAAAGGATAATACTCAAGCACTCATTGGCAGGAAGAGCTTTTAGATGGGAAGATTATCTGCCTTAAGAATCAGAGTGGCGCCTTTTAGGGACAAATGTTGTCTTCGTACTCAAGGGAAAATATCTACAACACTAAAAAGTCATATTTAAAAGAGCCTCCTTGATTGACCACTCTAAAAGCGAAAATTCTGAATCGCTGAAAAAGTTGGCTCAAGGACCCTCGTCATACTTCATCCTTTTATGATTTAAAATTAATTTCACTGTAACCGTCATCACGCAGCATCCATACCCTCATATATCAAGTTCCAAAAAGGGCAGTAATCTTAGCCAACCGCTGAGGAAGAGCACCTTAAACTGTCTGCTACTCAGTGAGGTCTCTTTTGAGAGGACAACAAATTAATTCATTTAAATTTAATTTGTTAAGTCCCATTAGCAAGCTGCTGAATAGCAAGTTCCAATCGTAAACTCCACTGAACGACGTAACTTTGAACACTGATAATCGATGCGTGTTTTTATTGTATATATTCCTTCATTTCCAGTGCATTTTTCTGGAATTTAATTGATTAGACCCTTTTGAAAATATAACAGCTGCTCCTCGTGATTATAATAAAAAGCTTAAAAATTTTTGTTTCCTAAATAAAAGACCCATGAAAAGAACCAAAGAACTCTATTTCAGACCTCACCCTGAACCTCCTATGAGAGCCGGCATTTCTGGCGCTAAAGAGTTCGATGGAGAGGATCTCGGTAATTCAGTCTCAACCAAAGCGAATTTCACTCACATCTCGTCAATTCATATTTTCAGAGTATGATTCCAGAAATAAATACTATCAAACGAAGCAAAAGGAGTGGGCGGACCAGCAACAATACGAAAGATGGCTTAGAGAGGAAAGAGAGAGGCAAGAGGAGGCTGAATATGCCAAACAAACAAAAGAAATCACAAGAATGAGGTAAAATAGCTTCTGTGAAGGCAAAATCTAATGGGCTTTCAGACAAATGCTAGAGGATGAATTCAAACAACAGAAACAAGACGTCATGAATGAAATTAGAGACATCAATCTTAAAATGGTAGGGATCAACCGTGAAAAATTAAGTTTCTTAACGAATAACGCTAGGCACAAGAAAGAAGAGATAAAGAAAAGGCAGAGAAAGCAAAGAAGAAACAAGAAGAGCTCTATGAGTCTCAGGTCATGTGGGAGAGAGGACAAAAGAAACCATACAACCCTATCACAGGAAACTGGTAGAAAATCGTATCTACTTAACTACTAATAGCGAATTCCACGGCATTTCATAAAGATCTGACTTTTTCTCTTAATTGTCCAAACTTCATTTTTTTAGACAGAGAAGACTAGATATTGATTGTGCTGCTGGTATTAGGAATAACAAAATTGAGTCGTGGGTTTTACATGATTGTGACCTGAGTTAAATAAAAAAGTTTTAAAAAGTATTTACTTAAGGAAATAAATTACATACAGAAGAAGTTTTCTGTAACTTTTTTTGCAAAGGATAAGAGAAGAATGGATGCAATAAGCACATTTCTCTGAATCTCAATGGCATACATGAACGCACTGCATAACAGCGAGGCACACGTTAAAACTTTGGTGTGCATTTATTTATTCAATATCTACATGTATCCTATATGAACTTTGCTTCAGAAATCGAAAAAATTGCAGCAATGGTTTTAGTAAATATGGATAGAGGAGGCAGCTCTTTTGGAATTCTGATCTCTCTTGAGACTCTGATAAATCTTTTAATGTTCATTGGATAGAACCCGGAATTACTGATATTCTTTAACGGTTATACGATCGATCGATCATTATCACGGTCAAGATCCGTCTAATACAATAGATATCATTAAGTCATAAAGTTGAGGTGGTGACTAACTAGCTTACGAATGTTCGAATTGTATGAGTTGTTCATATTATTCTAGTGGAATACTACCATTTCCAGAGTTTAGCAATGAACGAAAATTTATTCTCTTTAGAATGGAGTAACGTCGGTCACTCTCTTGAAGAATTAGACCTGCTGACTCAAGAGTTTGACCACATCGAGGATTCCATTATAACTCGTTGGTGACCCCAATTTTCCGAATTTTTCTTACTAGATTAAGGGAATAACGTTGAGACTCTACTATTGAAGAGATAAAAATCCCAGCTTTCCTTTAAGATATTCAAGCTTCGTTAATTCCGTCCTTTTCCTATGGTGTACTCTGCACAGTTACCTGCAACGAAAGTATGAAAAGTTATTAATGTACGATGCCTTTAAGCTGTGATGTGTTACTAATTCTTCCTAGAAGATCCTTAATCTAATATGTTTGCGAAGCTCTATCAGGTTTGTGGTAAGGCTTCCAGAAAGTCCTCCTTGCCTGTTGCAGGTTATACACCATTATATAACCAAACGGCATCATCAATTTGTTTTTTATCAACAGTCAAAAGACTCTTCCAGGGCCTTTTTTTTTGCTTCTTTCTCTTATCTATCATAGAAGAGAGCAAGAATAAGCCATAAGCCATAAGCCAACAGCCGATTCGTATTCGCAAACTAGCAACAATTTTGAAACGAAAATATCCCTCAATCATACCAGCTTTTTCAAGCATAAATGCGTAATCCAACATGAACCTGTCACCTCGTGTGTTTACCTTCAAGTTTCACCAAAGATTTTTGATCTGTTAACCCCAATATCATCATTATTCAATATTATACTCAATATCGCTATGAGAAGCAGGCGGTAGAAGGGAGATTGGTGTCTCATCACATTGTACTACTCAACGAAAGGCAAATTAACCCATAGGTCCTTAGTTACTATGAAGATAACCCAGAAATCATGCCATGATTTTTCTGCCATTTTAGGATTCGTGTTCTTCCCTTCCCTTTCCTCAGGCCCAAAAACTCTTCAGAGAGAGTCTCAGAGGTTTAACCGTTCTTTTTAACCATCTTTTCTAAGGTTTCAAAGCTTAATACATTAAATTGGTTACTATCATCTCATTTCTAATCTCAATATCCTTAAAATACGATATATTGTTTAGGGGTTCTCTAGGCAAGAAACCATTGAATCCTCTACCTAATCAGGAGATAATGGCAAAGAAACTTCAAAGATATGGGGTCATTTTTCTGACCTCTCGATAAGATTTCATAATTGAGATAATTAATTGATTATAGACTCTACCTTATTTTGCACGCAGGATACTGTCTTTGATTAATTGCTAACAGTTTTTTTTTACGTGGGTTGATGGTTGGCTTAGATTAAATCAGTCAGCTATTTAAACGGTCCTGTACGAAATTAGAATTTATCATCTTTAAAAAAGAGCAAAGTCCCCCTCTTCATCGACTCTTTTTTAAACACCTCCTTATGAGCGTCGCAACCGCAACCTTAATTCCCGAGGCGGAGGTCAAAGTCAGAAAGCCACTGAGGCGAGAAGCCCGAACTTTCTCTTCGGGTCTCACTCGTGACCAACTGATTGAGAGCGTGGGCAATATTTTGTCCGGTATGGTCTCTCAACCAGGTGATAGCGACTCCGTCTCTTCTAAAACAAAGCCTTCTTCGCCTTTCCATGCGAAGAAAGTCCCTTCTATCTCCATTCTTAATTATCTTCAACGATTCGGCCAGTATTCCGGATGCAGCGACAGCTGCTTCGTTATTCTCCTGATTTACATCGACAGGATAGCTGAAGCCGACCTTGAGTTCGAGTTGGACGCCCTCAACGTTCATAGGTAACCCTACCTCTTTGTTTTCCTCACCTAATCTATCTTGATTATCTAGGATTACATTGCTCACTTTAGTCGCCGCAGCCAAATATCAAGATGATGTTTATCTTAAGAATAAAGGCTACGCTGAAATCGGGGGCGTAAAGACTGAGGATTTGAACAGACTAGAATCGGAATTCTTGTTGAATAGTTTGAATTTTAAGCTTTACGTAGAAGAATCCGTTTTCAAAAAGTATCAGAAGTATTGCGAAGACTACTTCTCCAAGAGAAAAAATGAAAAGAGAAATTAGAGGAGGAAAAGAGAAAGACAGATTGAAATAATGCTAATCATAATGCATGAAAATAAGAGAATTAGTATTCAGTGCCCAAGCTGATAGCTCGTCTTATCTGCTGGTAAGACGTCGCGCTTTCAGCTCTAGGAATGCGGCGTAGCCTAAGTTCGTTAGGATTAACTTCTAAATTCACGCTCTCTGCAATTTCACTCTTGAATTGCTTGATGATGCTTCGTGGAAAAGAGTATCCTTGCTGGCTTGCTGGGGTTATGCTGCTGCGCTGGACTTTTTCTGTTCCGGTCTCTTCTGCTTCTTGGATTGGATTCGTTCCGCTAATGCTTGGGTGGTTTAATTCATTTATGAGTTTTATTGGCTTATATACATGCTTGTATGTGTTCCTAAGAGGAATCTCGCTTGAGATATTGATTGTAGATGATTTTCTACAATTTTTTGTTTCTTCTTTACACGTATATTTTGCATGTCTCGTTATCCTTAATTCATCGATCATCCCAAAAGTATTCTTCCTTAGCTTGCGAAAATATTTAGAGTAGATAAGTTTCGATTTGACCTCTGAATTATTATAAGTAGTCACAATATAGTTTTCAGTCAAATTGATCATTTGATAAGAGGCCGTCGTTTTGCCCTGGAAATTTCCTAATGAGGAATTTCTCTATTGCTCATCAAATCGAATACTTCTTGCTAGGGGTGAGGGAAATACAAACACTCTTTGCCTAAAGATTTCAATAATATTGTCGGTGTAAATTTTAAGATTGTGAAGCTTTTTTGAAGGTCTTTTTGCAAATGAGCTTTAGAAACTATTCCCCTTTTTACCTGATACTTTATATCCTACAGAGATTGTTCTTGTGACCACATCGAATTGTATTTAACAAGGACATTTATTATTCTCTCAGATTATGCTGTCGAAATAAATTCATTTCAGGAAGGCGTTCTCTTTCAACTATTCCTCGCATAACTATAGGTGGCAATCTTTATATTTTGTTATCCTTATAGAATCGAACCTATCATGCTTATTATGACAACTTTAGTACTTTGCATTCTGTAGATATGTCCAAAATTCAGTTAGTATACAAATGTAAGTCTTGTCCTCCTCCTCCGAAAGTTGAAAACTTTTTGAACTTGTTCATTGAAATGCAAGCTCTGACCTGAATGATTACCCCAACAAACGAATTGATATTTTCAAGAGAGGAAGAGAGTATAAATGAATTGAAAGCAAAAATCGCACATAGTTTGAGATAAATAATTAAGTATATCTATGAGAAGGACTGATTAAGGCAAATTTATTTCGGTAAAGTATGTTGGCATTAGCATTTTCTTATGTGTGTCAAAGAGTAAGCTGAGTAAAATACATTATGCAAATCAAACAGCATTCATCTTCTTTATATAACTTCTCTTTTCAGACTCACCATCAATATTCTGTTCTTCTCATAAATTTTCTAATTAACGAAGAGAAGATCTGATATCCTTTTGACGAGTTTAAAATATAATGAATTATGCTTTTCTTTTCTTTCTTTTCTTCGGGAGATTAGAAGTGTTAGCGATACTCAACTACAAATTTTGGAACTTCAATCTTTTTACGCAACAGCGGTACTTTGTGGTCCGCATTTCTTTTTTTGCAGCTGCATTGCTCTTTGTATCCCGTCCTGATCCTTTTTGAGAGTCCATATGCAAACGCATTCAACAGTCCCTGTAAATTGAACAGTATATCGAACATCACAGACCACCAGGGTTGGTCCTGGTTCTCTTCCTCTGTTTGTAAAAGCTCTCTACAAAAAATTATCGAATATGGCAAGTTGCATAATATCAAAATGAGCGGATAGAGTAGCATCTCCCAGAAATTGCCTGCGCGCATCTTCTTAAGTTGCTTGACTACTAAAATGTAGCAAATGAAGCAGAAGAGGCTTCCCAGTAGCGGAGGAATCAAATAAGAAATGATATTTAGATCAAATGGTGCCTCTTCATCTAATTTGTTCTTAATTCGAGTGAGAGTTAATCCGATAGCTGTCCAAAGAGCAGGAGAAATGATTGAGATGATAAGATATCTCCGGAAAAATTGATCAGGAATGGTTTCATCCAATCTTTTGAGAGTAAGTAAAAGACAGTGTGCTAGACAGCAAGGCCAGATTATTGCGCCGTTCCATCCGAATAAAAAGATGAGTAGCGGTCCAGTCTCATCTTCTTCGGAGAAGACGCCACAGAGGAAATTTCCCAATGCGAGAATAATGTCGAATGCTGAAAGTGCCAAGACTATTTTGCCAATGCCACTGGTGTAAGCCTTGAGATAGCAGGTCGTTACTGCGTTAAATAAGCTTCCAATGATAGATAGTACTGGAAGCAAGTACTCGAAAAGAGTCAATTCCGATTCGGGCATGCTTTTATTCCGACTCTTGAGCTAATTTTGGAAACTAATATAAATTGCAACCCATTGACTCAAGAGATCGCAGCAGGCTTCATGGGTCTACTTTGAAAAACGAGAGGTGACTTAAAACGAGGCTATTTGGGTTTGAAAATTGGAAGAAACGATTTTGCGGTACGTCCATGAGAACAACCGTCAATAATGAGGTTTCTTTCAAAGAGTAATTGGGTTTCTCGTAATTGAGAAAAAAGATGAACCTATCTTCAAACTCAATAGGAACGATGATTTAGATTCTGTTAGCAGATTTACATAGAATTAATCGAAAAGAATGTTAATATTACTAGTATTATTATGTATTTCATTTTTTCATTAGATGCGGCAATGTTTTTTATTTCATAGGAGCAGTAGTGATCTAAATTAATATACATCATCAAAGAAACTCAATTGACTGGTCTCTCAGTAAATACCAGATGTTGAGTTTCTTTATTCTTTTTCTGAAATCCTAAGATAATTTTATTTTTGAAAATCCTTTTTGTTCCAAATGGAAAGCATCAAATCAATAAAGACCCTCAGCGAACTGTTTCAGTTTATTCCTTGTGTTGACCTCGACCCTAGTGGGACGTTCAAATATATCCAGATAAAAGCCAGTGTTAAAACGAAAGGGAGCGAAGATTCTGTCACTTTTATCCGAGGATACTCACGTTTTGAATATCATATGGAGATTTTTGAGAATTTTAGTGAAGAACTAAAACTGAAGAAGGAGCTGAGCAGTTTGCTTTATAAACCGAAAGAAGATGAAGATGGAGTGCAACTCCTCAAGGTGTTAAAATTGAAATGTCCTGGAGGAGGGAGGATAAAGCATGAACGTAAAAAACTACTGGTTTGATTTGTGAAAATAAAGCGTTTTTAGCAAAATCAAAGAAATTATTTGTTTATGGGTTCTCACAAAGTTATGGCCAGCCCGATCATTCTTTCACGACTAAACTAATTAAAGAAGCTTTCAAGGCTTACCCACCAGAGAATATCACGTGGTCAAATGAAGGCTATTAGTTCGGAAAACATCAAGAAGTAAGCCTCGAAGCTTCCTTTCTAAATATTTATCCGTCAATTTGCAATCAATCTGTAAGTTCTTTATTTCGTTTAGAAAAAAAGATTTGAAAAGATAAAGAATTTTTATTTCTCCAATACATTTCGGATACTATTATTGATCTCTCAAATTATAAACCTAATCCGTGTAGAATTCATGCTCGTTGTAAGTTGTGCCAGATATGAAAGGCAGATTTTCTTAGGAATCTAGGTGAAATTATTGCTAATTTCGACTTATTTGTCCTATTCCAAGGTTTCAACACAGTATTATCGATACCATTGCCAGCGTAGATATGCATGCAATTGGGATTATTGAAAAAACTTATTGCAAAACCACGAGGAATAAATCTGTAGCGTATAAAGCAATTGAATATGTATGTTGGTATTAAACAGAGTAATTTTTTTTTATAATCAGGAGATGAGGACTGCAAGCGATCCTTAAATCACAAATTTTGGAGCTTCGGGTGCTTTCTGCAACAGTGGGATTTCCCGGTGTTCTTTTCTTTTTTTGCAGTTGCATTTCTCTTTGTATCCCGTCCTGATCCTTTTGGAGAGTCCATATGCAAACGCATTCAACAGTCCCTGTAAATTGAACAATACTTCGAACAGCTGGACCCACCATGGTCTGTCATATTGTTCCAGTATCAGCACTCTCAAAAAAATTAGCGAATATGGCAAGTTGCATAATATCAAAATTAGCGGATAGAGCAGCATCTCAAAGAAATTGCCTGCTCGGAATCTCCTGAGTTGCCTAACCACTAAAAAGTAGCAAATGAAGCAAAAAAGGCTTCCCAGCAGCGGAGGAGTAAGATAAGATATGATATTTAAATCAAATGTTGGATTTGATTTGACCTGAATAAGAGAGAGAGCTAATCCGATAGCTGTCCAAAGAGCAGGAGAAATAATTGAGATGATAAGATATCTCAGGAAAAATTGATCAGGAATGGTTTCATCCAATCTTTTGAGAGTAAGTAAAAGACAGTGTGCGATACAGCAAGGCCAGATAATTGCGCCATTCCATCCGAATAAGAAGATGATTAAAGTTGCAGTAGTGTCTCCTATTTCGAAGACGCCGCCGATAAAATTTCCCATGGATAGGATAATATCGAATACTGAAAGGACCAGGACCATTTTGCCAATGCCAGTATTGTAAACTTTGAGATAGTAGGTAGTTACTGCGTTAAATACGCTTCCAATTATAGAGAATAATGGAAGTGTGAGCTCGACAATGTTTATGGGTTCATCCGGTGCGGTCATGTTTTAATTCGACTCTTGAGCTAATTTTGAGAATAAAACAAATTGAGAAACTTTGACTCAAAAGATCTTATAGCAAGCGTCTTTGGAAAATCTGAAAAACGAGAGTTGACTTAAGAAGAGACTTGACTATAGCAATAGAAAACCGGAAGAGACAGGTTTGAAATAGGTTCAGGTCCATGTAAACAGTAGGCAACGACAAGGTTGAGACTTATTCCCATAGGTAATTGAGTTCCTGGTATTGAGAAGAGAGGCGAATCTATCATTTCCAGCCGAATGTAACGAACAAACATAAGAAAATTTTTCATTTTGATGGACTTTTCAAATAATAAACAGTTTTATACTCATTAAGTTGAAGAAACAGAAAATTCTTATGCGAAGTATAGATAAATATCATAGAGCTTAGTTCTGCCTTTCTAAAAGGATAGAATTCGACTCTTGTGATTGCACAGAACTATTTCGAGTTCTCTGATACTAAGATTCTGATTCAATTTACGAAATATTTGGTCTTTGCCTTTATTTTCACATATGAATTTCCGAGTCCTTCGCAGAGATCTGTCTTACTTCGATTTTAGTGGGAAGAACTAAACTTTATCGACAATACCTTTCGCTATGCAATTGGGATCAATTTGCTGGGAGTTCGAGTATTATGTTCCAACAGTACTCATCATTCGATCCTATGTATATCCATTCTCCTGATAATAGCAATAATGGGCTTTTTTTCTTTAAATTTACAAAGTAAGATTATAAATTTGCAATTTTAGAAAATCATTTCCTTGTTGCTGAATTTACTCCCAAAAAAAAACAAAAAGACACCTCGAAACTGTTGGATCCAAAATCGATACACATCAACGTACGATCATCTAATCACTCAAATATTGCTTCTTATTTGTAATCTTCTAAAATAACGAAACGTTAGTTTCTAATCGGAATTTCAAATTAAAACAACTAATAAGGCTTCACGTACCGACCGGTAAAACACACAGCGAAATAAGTCACCAGAAACAAACAAAAATAGCGTTTCTGCTTTCAACCTCCAACAAAAACGTCCTCATATGCTACCCTATCTTTTCAGAGTCTCTGCCTGAGATCTCTGATGAGCGATCAAGTTACAAAGAGAAAATGTCATGAATAACATAAAATTGTTGAAGAATTGGTGAGCACTTTACTCCATTCTCGTGTATTTGCTCCCTTGACAGCAACATACCTCTTGGTTTTAGAGTTATTTCGCAATTCTGAGAGATTTTTTCGTAACAATTAAATTAATGCACCTGAAAATTTTTTTCATTCTGCTTCGCACTCATCCATCATATGACTTGATCTTAATAAATAATTTATATTTAACACATTCCCATTAAGATGGAGCTTACTAAAAGATTCCATAAATTCCTCTCCGATGCAAACTCTCAGAGCGATAACATCTCTCTGAGGTCAGACCTCTTCGAAGAACTTACAAAAGTCAAGGAACTGCTTCTGAAATTTCCGACCGAAGTGAAAGTTTATACAAATAACGCTTCATCGTAATTTATTCATATATACTGCCCTCTAATCCCACGAAAGCGAGTATTCCCTTGAAAAAAACGTGTTCAAGCCTTTACTTTCTTTAAACGAAGGCATAAACGTAATATTCGTGTACCCATATGTATAATCAAATTGTTTTTATTCAGGAATCGCTGAGCCAAATACGCTTGCTGACACTGCATCTTCTAAACAATCCTCTAACACTGCAAGCCCTCACAGGATATTTGGAAGTTTATTTTTCGGCGATTTTCCGCTGTCGTTCAATCTCAATCCTATCTGAAGCTGCTGATTTTGGAGAAAACTTTCACAGACTGAACAAGCAAGACATTACTGAAGTCAGTTGATTCCTTTCTTCTATGCCCTAAAGCCTTAATTAACCTTAGGGAAACATTTTGCATGATGTTCTGCTTGAATTTGAGAAAAATTTTGCAAACGAAGCCAATCACTCTTGGATTGATCTGGCGAAAACCACACTAATCGGGCCTTACTACTCGAATTATTCACCGAAGAAAATACTAGCTCTTAGATTTATAACCGAAGAAAAGAACCAATTGTTTGTGGTTCTTGAAGGGTTAGACACAGAAATTGGTGTCGCAGAGTAAAACTAACCATCGTTAGATAGAATAAATCTAAATTCTCAAAGGAAATTTTTCGAGCTTTCACTAGACACAAAATTTCAAGCGCTTCTAGACGTGTGTTCCAAGGTGATTTCCCATGCGTTGATAGGGAAGGCAGCTCCGGAGAGGTATAACACAGCACATATTTGTTTCTAACATGTAAATTCGATGTTGCCAAGTATTGCGAGTAGCAAGAACTTTCTTTCTGGATTTTTGGAATCGCTGAAACTTGAGTACCTTGACATGCTTAGAAGCCTTTTTCTTAGACATCTACAAAATGAAATGGCGGTTTATTGCGACGCTGATGTGTACCAAGAAATCCCTTTGCGAGATATATTATTAACAATTTTGCTGTGATTAGAATTTTAGAGTCCGAAGGAGAACCACAGGGTAATCAAAAAAACAAAAATAGCGAGGTATTTTCTCGGCTGTGCTAAAATAGTGATAAAATTGAGTAGAAAAATCGAGAAATTCAAATGATCGTGAGAGAGCAATCGAAAATCGAGTTTAAAGCGAATTTTACTTTCGATTTCTTCGGAATCGCCGAGGATGTAAATGAATGATATTTTCAACCATCTTACGTGGATCACATTTATTAGATCTCCTCGCTATGGAGTGAAATCAACCATTTGCACAAGAAATTCGAGGAAAGGATTTTCAATCGTCTACAAAGGAGACTAGAAAGCCAGAACCAGGACATCCTCGCACTTGAATTCGATAAAGAGCGAAAACTTTGCTACCAAAACCAAGAAGTACCAGAGCAGCTCCGGTATTTGATTTTCGCGCTTCTGGGCAGACAAACTAATATTCCCTTCTTACTTAGTCTTTTCGTTGACATCCAAGATTTTCTTACCCAGCCAGAAACATTATCATATAAAACTGTCCTTGGAAAAAATGCTCTCCTGATTCTTAAGGTCGAAGAGGCTCTGGAGGCCTTCCTTCAAAACAAGCGAATGTTAGCATCAAATGCAATTAAAATCGACAATATCACTATCGAGGTGCTTGCTCGAAAAAGCGCCACAAACAGCTCAAAGATCACCGGCTTTACAGTTATCTTTTATCTCGTAGACCCGCAAAACGAAGAAAAGAGGAGACAGTTGATCGAAAGAGAAATCAAGAAACTTCGGGAACAACTCAAAGATGGCGAAGATGAAGGAAAAGACCTTTGGAAAAGTTTTAAAGAGAGCATGGAAAAGCTCACCAGCAGCGTAAAGTCTCTAGACATTGACCATCAAGAGCTCATCGAAGCATCTTTTCCAGTAATTTTCATCTTAATGCACATAGCCTGAAATAAAATTTGAGAAATTGGATAGAACTAGATCCAGCACCATCTATGAGTACATCAGAGACGAAGAGAGCCAGACTCTGTCACGAGGAGTTTCAAACAAGTAAAAAATCCGCATTTATCATTCAGTAGCTGACGAAAACTTTCTCTGATAAGGTTGTTCCAAAAAACGATGCTCAGCACCCTCGAGAGGCTAGAGCAAACAGAGATTAAGCCTACCAGAAAGCCAAAAAGAATCCCCTCTTATAGTTTAGGGAACCTTGACGCAGTCGATAGCAACCGTGTGAAACTCCAGCCCAAAGATTATTCATTAGGCGAGGATAAGATTGATAGAGCGTTGCTAGTTCCCGCCGAAGACGATGAGAAAAACATGACTAATTGGAACTTTGATTTTCCAGCGATAACTGATATAGAAAAATCGCGGTTAATGTGGTGGATGCTTGAAGACCTTAATTTAATGATGGAGTTCTCAATTTCGGAAACGACGCTCTGCGAATTTATTAATCAGATGCGCACTGGATACATGAGGTACAAAAACCCTTTCCACAATTATAATCATGCCCTGACTGGTAAGCTCAGCTTCTTGACACAATAGTTATTAATGGTATTATAGTCATGCATGCGATGTATTATATGCTGAAGGTGGTCGGATACGCTGAAAATTTCTCGTCTCTAATCCAACTTGGCTTGCTAATAGCCGCGTATTCCCATGACGTTGATCACCGTGGACGCACCAATGCTTTTGAAGTGGCCAGCAAATCTTCTCTTGCCATCTTCTACCACGATAAGTCGGTAATTACGCATTTCTTCTAAAATTAAGATTCTGATGATGCCTGTTCAATTACATAGGTATTAGAAAATCACCATGCTGCTTATACCTTCGGAATGCTGACCAAGCCTTCCTCGAACATTTTCGAGAATTTAACGGCAGACCAATGGAAAGATATTAGAAAATTAATCATTTCGTGCATACTTGCCACGGATATGAAAGAGCATTTTGACATGATTTCTAAACTGCAGCTTCTTCTTGATAAAATGAAAAAACACGAAGAGTCAACCACTACCGCCTTAAGTAAATTCTATTTTAATGGTACATAATATAAAAACTTCTTTTAGATTGGAATGATGAAGAGACAATTCTCGTTACCGGTTATCTGATCCATTGCGCTGACCTTTCAGGGCCCACAAAAGATTTCGAACTCGCGTTCTATTGGGCAAGGAAAGTGAACATGGAGTTCTCAGCACAGGTAAATCAGTTTCTCTCGGAAATCTTTGCTTAAAGCGAGTGTTAGGTCGAAGATGAAAAGAGGTTAGGGTTGCCGGTGACGACATACATGCTAAATTTGGATAAACCCGATGTAATGGCTAAAAATGAAATCCAGTTCATGAAGTTCGTCATCAAACCTATGTGGGTCAAATGCAACGAGCTTCTGAAAGACGGAATGAAGATTGCTTCTGACAACATCGAGAAGAATATCCAGAAATGGGAGGAGAAAAGCAATAAAATAGTCAATGAAGCCCAAGAAGAAACCAAAGATAACACACCATAAGTCCTATTAGTTTTCCATAATGCAGGAGATCTAAAATTTTGATTTGAGTTAAATACATTCGTGTTCAACATAACATACCAAATTTATCTATTACAAGACGAAATAGCCAAAAAAAAAAAGAAGAAGAAAATAGAACTTTAAGCAACTCCATTAAAAAAAGTGTCGGTCGCTACTACAGTTTCTAATGTATCTAGGTATTTTTCTCAAGAATTTTCGACGAAAAAAATTGTATTATGATAATATCACAGCCCATCGAGCAAATAAATTTCATCTCTACAAAATGGAGAGAGTGAAATTTTCCGTCGAAAGTAGTGTCGCTTAGTTAGTTGTCTCGGCTTGATTTTTTTTCTAAAGGAAACGAATGAATACAAAGATATTGGATTGTAATGTTACATTTCGGTATTTGAGCGTATAGCATTTCTGGCAGAGATCCTTTGCATACAATTTATCATGTTCGCAGTTCTTTGGCTTTTGATTTCTCATTCTCTTGTGGTAGCAAAGGTGACATAAGCCCTTAGCGTAGTGCTTGCGGTCGGTATGTCCACATGCGTTTCTTTGCTTTTTACTATTAGCATTAATAAATTAGGATTGGAGAGTTAAGGGAGCAAATTTACATTTTCTTTCCACCTTTCACTTTTTCTGTGTTTCTGTCTTCAGTGGCGTTTGATCGAGTGTCATCTTGGTCAGAGTCGTCTTTCTCAGTAGATTGGTATTCTTCTTTGGATTGCTGAGAGAGAATTTCCTTGAGAGGAAGGGAACCAAGGTCAGGACTGCAGTTTTCGAGTTTAATTTGCTCGAAAGTTGGGCTCCTTTGTCTCAATTGAGAGGCAAGAGAGTTGAGTAAGAGAGATAATTCTGCTCCTTGGGTTCTTGGGTCAACTGGAGTGCCGAAGACACCTCCTCTTTGAACTTGGATAGTTTGGAAAATTGGCTCTGGCTTGATTGGAGCAACCGAGTGACCGAGCTTGAGTAAAGCCGGATTGGCTGATCCAATCAGTGGAGTTGAGAAATTTGGTCTCAAGAATGGGTTTGCTGGAGCTTGGAGTTGTTGGAGGTTTCTTTCCATTAACTTATTGAGAAGGAGGGTTTGAAGTGGAGTCTGGCAGTTTTGTTGGTAAGACAAGAGTTGGTATTGCATGAGGTTGTTCATTTGTGACTTTGAAGTTGGAGTAGTAGTAGGGTAGAAGTTGAAATTAACTGTTATTATTATTTATATAATTGATTGATCACATCGTTTAAATAGCCGATTGTTGTTACTGCAACTGATGAAAATTCAAAGAAAATAGTCCGAAACTTGTCGCTATAATGAAAATTTCATGGTACTTCTTTGACTCCCGCTCGGGGCTATGCTGGGCACTGTTTTGGGATCTTCACCTTCATCCGTATGTCGAACCAATCTAAAGAGATGGTCGCAGACGCTTTTGGTCCATTTGTTTGCCAGATTAATTCCTTGATAAATTTTATTGTACTGAAAATTCACAGAAATAACTTTATCAGCCCGAAATAAAGTTTATTGCGGAAAAATTATGACAATAAATTTTGTCATTTTTAAAATTTCGATAGATCTCAGTAAATAAATTATCAGGACGCTTCAAATTAACCCTTGACACACGAAATCAGAGCAATAAAATTTATTGAAGAAAATAAAAAGTTTACAAGAGTCTCGAGTAAGTTCCTCGAAGATCGTCTTAAAAAGGCAATCACCCTTGAATTGGGAACTTTATTAGTCGTTTACAATAGGTTGGTCACGTTTACAAGCATGAACTCACAATAGGTGTTTGCTCGGAATATTTGATTCTCAAGGAACTTTGGAAATTGGCTTGTTTTGTAGAACAATCAAATCGCAATAGTGAGTTCTATGAGTTGTTTCCAAAGCCTACTCTTAGAGACAGAAGTGCAGCAAAACAACTCCTGAGCGACGATTCGAATCGAATGGAAGACTTATGAGTGAAATGAAGAAATCTTTTTATTAGCGTTTCAGACTAAATAGGTTGATAATTAGCATAAACAGTAGTAGATCCAACAGAATTTGAATTCATGTCACGATGCTTACGATATAGACCCATTTGAAGTCAATGTGTGAGCTCCATTGAAATCAATTTTTGGAAGATATTCCAGAGAGCATATAGCATATATATTAGGAAGATGCAACCTCTGATTTTAGTTCTTTCTTCATTTGAGTAAAAAATTAGGTTCGGGGACGATAACTACGATTTCAAGAGTGAGAGTACATTTGCTCAAAGCTTATTGCCGACTCTTTTTTTCCCCATCTTACAGAATTTTACTATTAGAGCAGGTGAAAGAGTATAATTCTCTTTGTTATTTTCTATGTCCGGAAATACCCTAACCTGACCTTGGAAAGGAAGATCAATTTCAGATTCATTTGAATTGATGATGCTCTGTTTTAAGAACTATCGACAACACTTTTCAAATCTTATTTGCGAAATAAAACTTTATTGCGAGTAATCTCGTAAACTATTTCTGGAAGAATCTCATTGCTTCTTAATCGGTTAGTTCTTTTCCACCAGCTTCATTTGTTTCGTTTCTTTCATTGTAACGCTCATAACTAAGCTGAAAGAGCTGATAGATGATAGATGTCAATACAAACGTTCTCACTGAACCACCAATAATGAACTTCTTTCAAAGTAGATTTCCATGTTGATCTCATTTTATTAGTAACTAACATGCAATTTACACCGCCCACATCTTAATTCCGCGAATACCATTACCTATTTAATTCCCAATAGACCGACTATAAACTTTTTAGGTACATGCTGAAAATGCGACAGAAGATTCATAAAGTCATGAATACCCTCGACTGACAGTCAAGAAGAGCCGAGACGTACTTTTCATACTGATTTCTGCTGTTTTAAGCTCGAAATTATTACAATCTTGCTAAAATCTATAGGAACCTTCGCTAGGACTGGTAACCGGTAGTTCAGTAAATTTGGATTCATTCAGTAACAATTTTATTTGAGATGCAGCGTCTATCGAAAATTTATCAAAATGAACGAACAAACCAATCTTTGGACTTGGGGCCGAAACAAGCTCCAAGACGAAATCAAAGCGTTTACAAACGGAACCAAAATCGGTTCAGGAATCAACCTGAGCGGCCCTGGCGTCGTAAAACTCATAAAAGGCGTACACGTCTACGTGGCTCCGAGCCAAGATAAACATATCGATTTCTGGGATCTTTACGAAAAGAAATTATTTCATCGAATAGAAAACGCTCACACTCAGCGCATCCTAGCAGTCGCCGCTTCAGCTGATTTCTCTTTATTTGCATCAGGATCTGCTGATCGAACCTTGGCTTTATGGAAATTTTCCGATAAAAACCCTTATCATCGCTTCACTGAGGCTCACAATGGCTGGATCACTTCCGTAAAAATTACCAATAACTCAAAGTATTTGGTCTCAGGCTCAGAGGACTTCAGCATAGCGATTTGGAGCATTCAGGAGAAAAATCTCTACCATCGCTTTTCCAAAGCTCATAATAGCCACGTCCGCTCTATCGCAGTTACAGATGATTCGGCTGTTATCATCTCTGGGTCATCGGACCAGAGCATCGCGCTTTGGGATATTGGTACTAAACACATGATTGCTCGCATTGGAGAAGCTCATCAAGATTTTGTGAGTTCAGTTCACGTATCGAAAAACATGCAGTTCATTGTCTCAGGCTCTTGGGATAAGACCGTCGCTGTATGGTACCTGAACCAGCGGACGTTATACCACCGCTTTAATAACGCGCATGCACAGAAAATCACGCAAGTCGTCGCGACGCCAAACTCAGAATTCGTTATCTCAGTGTCTGACGACAGGAGCATCGCTGTATGGGAGATGCAGAAAAAAGCGCTTTATCATCGGTTTCAGGAAGCGCATACGTGCAAGATAAATTCAGTCGCAGTGACAGAAGATTCGAGGTTTATAATCTCTGGTTCCGAGAGCAAAACGCTAGCGATTTGGAACTTGCTTGCCAGGGAAATTTCCTACCGCATCGACGATCCTCACCATGAGAAGATTTCTTCAGTCGTTGTGACGCAAGATTCCCGATTCATCGTGGCGGCTTCCTTGGATAAGACGATTTCTATTTGGAGTCTGGAGCAGAAGAATTTTGTTTATCGGTTCGTTAAGGGCCACAGCGAGGCAATAAACACGATCGCAGTCACCAAGGATTCGAATTATTTAGTCTCAGGCTCTTATGATAAGACTTTAGTAGTATGGGACTTGAAGCAGTTTTCCCCGGTTCACCGGATCGACAACGCTCACACACATAATATTACTTCAGTCGTCACGAGCCATGACTCAAAATTCTTCTTTTCGACGTCCGCTGACCGGTCAATAGCGATGTGGAGTCTGGCTGACAAATCTCTTGTCCACAGGTTCGAAGACGCGCATAAGTTCCTTGTAAGGAGTTTAGCAATCTCAAGCGATTCGAATACGTTGGTTTCAGCATCCAACGACCATAGCATCGCTATTTGGAGTGTCTCTCGAAAAAAATTGATCCATCGAATAGAGTCAGCACATAGCTGGGGGATAACGTCGGTCGCGTTGACTTCAGATAACCAGCTAATTGTGTCCGCTTCTGATGATAAGAGCATAGGGCTATGGAGTCTAGTGCACTGGACGCTAATTCATAGGATAGAGAGCGCACATTCAGAGCGAATAAGGTGTATTGCGGTCTCACCTGATTCGAAATTCATCATTTCAGGCTCAGATGACAAAACAATCGCTGCCTGGGAAATATCATCGCGAAAGCTACTGCATCGCTTCGAAAACGCACATGGCGCAGGCATCACTTCCCTTGCGATCACAAGCGACTCGAATTCGATTATTTCTGCTTCAGATGACAAGAGAATAGCGATTTGGAACATGAATGCAAATAATCTGTTACTCAAGTATAAAAAGGCTCATGAGATGCTGATAACGGCGATTGTCGGCACTGAGGATTCAAGGATTGTCGTTACATCCTCCAACGACCAGAGCATCGCTGTCTGGCACGTCGCTCTACGTAAACTCGCGCATCGGTTCGCTCAAGCTCACAGCCATTATATTTCCTCCTTGTCAATGAGTCCTAACTCAAAGTTCGTTGTGTCTGGCTCTTGGGACAGAAGCATCGCAATTTGGAGTCTAGAGCAAAGAGCGTTGGTTCACAGAATCAACAACGCCCACTCAGCATGGATCCGGGCTGTCTGCCTCACGAGAGATTCGAAGCATATTATCTCCGCTTGTGAGGATCATAGAATTTGCATTTGGAGTTTCGCTGAGAAAAACTTGATCCATCTCTTTGAAAACGCGCATAGTGTGCTTATTTCCTCTCTAGCGGTAACTCCAGATTCGACTACAATTATTTCTGGCTCGTGGGACAGAAGCATCGGCATGTGGAGTATCCCGGAAAAGGCATTCAAACACAGGATAGAGAGCGCTCACAGTCAGATAATCACTGCGGTGGAAGTCACGAGAGACGCGAAATTCATCATTTCCAGCTCTAATGACAAGACGATCGCGCTGTGGGACTTATGCGAGAAATTCCTCTTGTATAGGTTTGAGAACGCTCACACCAATCGGATAACCTCGATCAGTCTGACCTCTGGCTCTGGGTACATTATTTCAGCATCTGCGGACCAAAGCGTCGCGATCTGGGACATAAACGCTCAAAAACTGATCCATAGATACGAGCATATTTACCCAGATTTCTTGACGGCAGTGGCGATAACTAATGATTCCAAGCACATCATTGCCGGCACCAACGATGGGAGTATTTTGGCTCTGACCACAGAATTCATGGCTCCGAATCGCACGCTCCCGAACATCATGCTCTTCTCTGCGTTATCGACGATTTTTAAGAAAAATCTCACGCTTTCGGAGTTCAAGCAAGCGTTTAATAACCTGTTAGAATTTATTCATTTCCCTAATAACTGGAACATGCTCAACTTTCTCGTTTTTCTCATGTGCGATCTCGACCTTCCACTCGTCAAGCTCGCTTTCGACTCAAAATTGACGATTAAACTTGACCGGTATGGCAAATCACAGCTTGATTACTTACTGAGCTGCATGTACCAAAATTCTGTGGAAGTTCAAGGGTTCAGAAGCTGCTTTTTCGAAAATCTGCCGAGTCTGCTTGACCTTGAGCGCTACGATCGCAATGAAGTGCTAGTTAACCTTTGCCAGCACGTGAACGAGGTGTTCAAGACGGTCAGTCCTTCCGGCTTCCTGAAATACATCTCAGTTTTTTCTGTTGACGCCAGGCGGCACCTTCATAACGCTGACGAGCTGAGTATTCAAGGTAAACTTCGTGGAGGGAAATCTAAGTTGTTTTTCCCACTCCGACACCTCGACGCGCTTTCGGCTGTTCCCGCAAACGCTATCGATGTTCAAGGTAAACTGCCACTGCAGTATAACTTGATCATATTGCCTCTGAATTACTTGTCGTACTCTAACAGGACGATAAATATCATAAAATCTTTCATTTCTATCAGCAACAAGAGTTTCTTTGAGGAGAGCATCGTGAAAGATATCGTCGATTTCTACTGGGAGAAGTCCCAGTGCTCCCTTCAGCAGAGGCTGATTCTACATCTTTTCCCATTAATTTCGCTTACGTCATTCGCCTTGACCGACAACACTGATGCCAGCCTCGCTCAGTCTCTCCTAGTCGTCGTTTTGCTTTCGAACACGCTCCTCTTCATCCAGGCGACGATTCAAGCGTCTGTTGGGGTGAAAACCTACATTTTCGACGCATGGAATTTGATTGATTTACTGCTGATTTCGACTCAATACCTGCTGTTTTTTGTCTGTTGGGATGGCTTCGGCGACACCAACGATGACCTCGAGGCTTTTGTCATCGCGATGGCGACCTTGCTCAGCTACACGAAGTTCATCATGCTGCTGCGAGTGTTCAATAGCATGAGGTATCTGATCCGAATGATCCTCGAGGTATTAAAGGATATGCTGAGCTTCGTTATCGTTATTTTCGTGTATATTTTCGCGTTTGCTTTGGTGTTTTACAGGACTCGTAATTACTCAGACGTTGACACTCCAGACGAAGATGAGCTCAGCTTTGGGGCGAATATGAAAGAGGTATACGACTCGATCTTCTCCCAGTGGGACACTAAGAGGTTCCTGGGTGTCTCATACCCTTTTCTCGCGATTTTAGCCTTCTTGTGTCCGTTGGTACTGTTTAATCTTCTTATTTCGATTATTGGAAGGACTTATATGGAAGTAATGGAGAATAGACTCTCGATCGATGCTCGAGAGAGACTGAAGCTGATTGAGGAAGTGATGAGTGCTGGAAGGCAAATGAGAAGGATTTCAAACTATATCTGCCGGGTCTTTTGCCGCCAGGAACAACCAGCAGAGGTTGCTGAGGGCGAATTTGATTATCCAAGGCAATTTTTGCTGGTAGTAAAGCCGTTTTTCCAGCTGCATGAGGACGAGAAGCCTTCAACGGTGGGAACGATTGTGCAAAAGATGTCTGAGTTGAATGAGAAGACAATGGATCAAATCGATGATAAGATCTACGCGTATCAGAAAGAAGGTTTGGAAGACTTTAAGAGGGAGTTGCTGAAAGTGGTGAAAGAGGTGGAGAACACGAAAAAGGAGTCGAATAAGGAAATTAAGAGGATAAGCAATGAAGTTTCGGGGATAGGGAAAGAGCTTGAGAGGATGAAGGAAGGGATGACGAGTTTCCAGCAGGAGATTATGAATTTTACTCGTCAGATGCGTAAATTGACTGGAAGTGAGGAGGATGAGGTCTCAATGAAGGTCACTAGTATGAATTAGAAAAAAGAAAAGAAACAAACTAGGTTTTCTTTCCAGCTGCAAGGAGATACAAATTTAATCTTTTCGATGAATGTGAAGATTATTTTCATTGATAATGATTTTAATGATTTATAATTAGCAAGTAAGCACGTACTATCTATCACAATTTACTGCAACTTCTATTATTATATTATTGGTGTATGTAACCAGGCGATTATGAAGCCTTTGTGAGAGAAATTCATCAAAAATAAGCAAATAACCCACAAAATATCTTCAAGTTTACAATATCTCTAGAAACAGCCCAGCATCAAGATTTCCCAGCCGGTTTCATAAGATTGCCTCAGGCATGTTATTATAATTGATTTCTATTTGCAAATAATGCAAATAAAATTTCTTTCTCATTTCTTACACTAACCAAAAAAAAAAAGAGCAAAAAGTTCATGAACTCGCAGCGCATGCGACCAAAGTTTCTTATCGATTGAAAACGAGCTCAACCTTATTTGTTTCAGATTCAGTCTCAATTTTCTTGCGTATATTAGTTAATTAGCCATAGATAGCCGTTTGTATGCTGAGCCGGAGAAGTTACTAAAAATTATTCTCACTTAAAAATTATTTATAGAGACATCTTGTTTCTTCATTGATAACTCAAAGGAAGTATGATAACCATTTCAGCAAATCATGCTCATCCTCAGATCTCATGCCTTGACCAGCCTTTCGAGCCTATACGTGCCCGTAAATCCCAAGTTAGATCGAAATTTCTCAATACAAGTACTCAAATTGTTCATTTTCACTCTCCTTACAAATTCTCAAAGAAAATGAAAAGACATCCCAACAAAAAATGACTCGCAGAACGCCAGAACCTGTAAGGCTATTGGACAATCGACTTCCTACCCGCTCTGTTTCTCCTCTTGAAGAATTTACTGCATTAGCATATCAATACTCACATAGATATAGCCGGAAAGCCGTCGCAGCTGATAATTCCATGATTCTCGACGAAAGCAAAGTTGATCATGGGGATTATGAGGAACCAAAGCAATTACCTATCCAGAGATCAGCCCTCAACTCTGCAAGACTTGACGATTGTCTAACCCACCTTGGCTTGCAGCCCCGAAGGAAACCCAGAGAGCCTTCACCTCAACCACAGAGCAACCCCGTTTTTCTTCGTTACGAAGAGCAAATTAAGAACTGGAATTCTTTCATACAATCACAACCAACAACTCCCAAAAAATCTTCAAAAGATAATATTTTCAAGAGGGTCGAGCAGATATCGCCCGAAGAATCTAAAACTTATTTCAGTCCGAGGCTTGAGCTGCCAAACTATGAGAAAAAATTCAGCAATGAGAAGGTCAAAATTTTGCTAAATATCTCTTTAAAGCATAAAGATAACAAAATGCGATCAAAATCAGTAATCCCAAGCAAATCTCCTGATACTAATGAGCACGGGGTCGCATTAAAAGATCTCAAAGTGGATGACTCGCAATCTAAAAGGCAATCTATAAAGCCAAAAGAACCTCGGTTGCATTCGCACCGACCAGTGACGGCGAACACCCATTTCAGAGAAAGATCTCAGTCGTTTAATTTTTATTACTCGCCGAAAAATGGCAAGTCTTTTGAAAATAAAGATAAATCTGCGCTCGATTCTCTGCTTGAAACTCAGGATGACCCACAGCAGCATGAAAACGCAGCAATGGGGACTCTTCTATCTCAGCTCAAAGGGAATTCTTCGTACGTCTGTAATGAGTCCTCCGCCAAACTGGCAGCAGATACTAGCGTAGTCGAGATTTGCAAGCATGAGAAAAAGATAAGGCCTCTGTCAGTGGCCCAGCCAAAGAGAAAATACCATGTGAAAAATTTAGGAGTTGATATTACGACCGATTGGAGAATGAAAGTGAACAATTATGAAAAACCATTGCATCCTGTAATTTAAATCATTGATTATAAGCTGATTCATGTGTTTAGAATGTGATCAGGATCCATGAAATTATGGGATTTATATACCATGGGAAAGGACCGAAATGGGCCAATTCGGAGACTATTAGAGCGTTCTTTCCTGGACAAGAGTTAAAATCAGAGGCTGCTGCGCAAACAAAGAAGAAGCCACTGCCTAAGTTGAATGACCTCGTTGATGCTACTCATGTGAAAATCACGAGGAAATTAAACAAACGTAATTATTGATTATTTTGACTCTTCGTCTAAATTAAGTCCAATTTCAGCACCGATTCCTAAATTTTGGACTTTTCGGCAGATTGTGCATAAAAATCAGCCTCCGACTGGCTGAAAACCACGAAACCCTCTTGATCTAGACTTTGGAAGCAATGATATGCCGAGCCATAACCTCAGCTTTGACTACAAGACGTGTTGCTCTTTAGTATCTCTTAATAAATTTAATTACAAAACTTCTCTTATTTAAAAGAATAAATTCACTTTCAATTTTCATCACCAAATGAAGCGATATTCCTTGTTGTGTCTCCTGTGCATTTTATTCATATTTGTTTACAAAAATTAGAAGAAAAAAAAGGAGCGAAGCGGAACTGATATACTCCGACTCAATTTGATAATATCTTTAAGTGTAGACAAAACAAAGATATTATTATTCAAAACTATGAGTCGAGACTATTGAAATGATGTAATTCTGACGAAAAATGCTGGCCGTTTTTTGATATGTGAGAATATATTTAAATATCATTTAATTATTCAAGAGGGCTTGAGTATGGAAAGCATCATAGAATTACCTTCCAGAAAATCTGCAAAAGAATATGCTGAAGACATTCAAAAATAAGGGAAGTCTTAAGCTTTTCTGTCAATCAGGTAAAGGTGCTCGAAACAATGTTAGTCTTGTGAGAAAAGAACTACAATTACACAGAGAAAGAGGGCCAAAGCTCCTACATGCGCAAAATGATCCAATTTGATCCTTCCACTCTTGATGAAAAGCAACTTAAAGTTGTCGAAAAGATGCTACGCAGAAAAGTGGTGTCCTTTAATTTTGAAGATAGACCAAAGCAGCCTATGACGAGAAAGTTGAAGGACTAATATTCATTCATCATTTGTAAGAATATGACCGAAATTAAATTATTTTCAAATTTCATTTATCAGTAATAAACATAGCAACGAATATTAGCATCAAATGTAATATAGAGCCCCGACGAATGCGATTGTTGAACAAACAGAAGCCATTTTAAAAATGCTGTTGATAAGAAATAAATAAAATGAATATTTCTGATTTTTTTTGGGCTAATATTAATTCATTTTTTTAGCTCATTCAGCGGTTAGAAAGGTAGACCTCTTCTGGCAGCTTCCTGCTTTCTATACTCAATTTCTCGGGCATCTTGAGCCAAAGCACAGCAGCCACAGCAGCATGTGATCAGAAGGTCTTCGAGATCACTTCCAGGAAAATTGAATTTATGTCTCATTTCTCTTCTGAAGCCCATATGGACAATGCAAGAGACTCCGAACCACATAAAAGCAGCAAATATGAGTCCTTGTTGAAGGCATCCATCTTTATGGAGTTGCTCATAGTTCTGCCCGAATTGAATGCATGGACAGCACCAGCTCATAAGGCATGATGGGATATCTTCGAAGCAACCACAGAGCGCATGCTTATATTGGCCAGGCTCCCAGACAGATGGAGTTTGACCCAGGTTCATTCCTGGCAGCATCAGTCCACCAGCCATAGGTTGCCCATACATGGGTTGAACCATAGGTTGCCCATAAATGGGTTGCGCCATCATAGGCTGTCCTTGCATCGGTTGTCCTTGTATTGGCTGGCCTTGCATAGGCTGACCTGGCATGGCCATTGGCTGAGGATTGTAGTACATGTTGTTGTTTGTAGGCTCCATTTTCAATTTTTTATTTTTATTACGGATAAGTGAATTAGAAATTAAGGAGGGGGTTTTAGCGTATTAGAGGATTCTTTAGTTTACTTTTTAACTCATTAACTAATAATACGATATCACAATTGAGTCGTTACTTTCTGTCCTTTGGTGTTGCTTGAAAATATGCTGGATGTATTGAAGCAGCAATTCTCATCTATCATTGATTTTTATGAAAACAACGCTTTTTGGCATATTCAAACACCTTTGCTACTAGAAAGAGCAAGGTAAAAAATAAAAATTCCGCCCTGCAACTAAACTTTGAGCTATATTATGCAAAGAAGCATAGATCCTTTATAACTATTTCGGTAATAGATTAATCATAAATGAACTAATTGTGCTGCTTTTTTTCGAAAAATCTTTTTTTACAACTAAATTGCCTTAGAATTTTTCGATAAGCTCTCTTCTAAAACTATCGTATGACAGTTTTTGGGAGAATGGACTTATATTATTATGACCTTCTCATTTAATCATCTGAAAATATTAATTCTAATAGCCATGAACCATGTTCTCTGATAAAGTAAATAAAATTCGCACTCTCATTAGTCATTTCAGCACCTGCATTCGATTTTTGTTGCATCGCTAATAGTGCACTCACAGTCAGGTATCTCTGAAGAAAGCTTCTAGATGCACATCTGCAATACATTTTACTTATGCAGTTGAATCCTAAGATTGGTTCACTAACTTCAAGCATCTAAACACCATGATTATCTATTATTGAGCCCACATAGTTTACTATTTAGTGTCAATGTGCAGTTTGAGCTAACGCTTGGCGTTTTTACAGTTTAAGATCATGAAATTAGCATGTTATCGTTTCTAATATACTACAATGCAGCTTCAAACCTGTTCAGAAAAAGCATTTTGCTCATAATGCGGCTAAAAATAATGGCTTATGCCGGCCTTCCTTGAAGTAGCGCTAAAATCTTTCAAATTCTTAAGTGTTTATGTGGCAATGCTAGGTTAATCATAATAAAAAATTTTATTGGTAGATCAGAAAACAGTATATGGAAGCTAAACTAACCTTACTTAGTATACCGCTTCTTGGCTTGCATAAAGTCATCTCTTACTTAAGCACAAGGGAAGTATACTTCATTTTAGCAAAGGTTTGTCGTAAACTTCGCGAGATTACCGAAAATTCAAAGGAAATACCCTTGAATTTGATCAGAGAAGTCGTTGGGGCCTCAGATGAGACAATAAGAGTCCTTAAAGGATTTGAACTTTCAACGTTGCTCAGTCTGTTGAAATCAATATATGTTGACAGCATTGAATTGCCTTACCATGGAATTCGAACAGATGGTGGCTGCGACGATCATGATGCTCGGTATTTCATGGACCGAATTTTCCAAGCGCGCTATGGAGCCGCTTTCGACGCGTTTAGCTCTCGACCAGGCGATGAATTTCATGTTGAAGGAGCGCTCGCCTTAGATTATTTCGATTCCAAAAAATTGTTAAAAAAACTAGCTGTAAATGATGGGGTCAATGACAAACTCCTTGAGAAATATAGACAATACGAAGAGAAAGAGAAGACAGACATTCAAGCTGAGTTAACGAAAGCGGCTCTGTCAGACAACAAAAACAATGTCGAAATTTCATATTTTCCTTTGGAAGAGACTAATTCGGTGATCACCTCTATTGAAGTGAAGAGGCATGATCTCTTCCGGTGCCCAACTAAAACAGTGGCGCTTTTCTGCTCTGATGAAAGAATTGATTTCTCAGATCCCCTTTTGAAGGCGTTTTCTGGCACGAAAAGTATAATTGAGCTTGAAGCTCTCTACGAGAGTTCTGCTGCCAAGCTGCCGCAAATAGAGGCAACGAACGTTCTCAGCCTGAAGAAATACGCAAGACAGAAAGCTTACGAGCCGACTGTAGAACCAACTGGTACGGCAGAGGTGGTATTATTCTCGAATAATACGAAATCAAAGGTAAAAATTGTGGCCTGGTTGAGAATAGGACCTGCAACACAGAGCACAGTCAAAGTGCACCTAAAGCAAAAAAATTACTTCTCTGGAAAGTATGTTGTGGGAAAACTACTCGACCGAGATGAGAAGGAATATTATGAGCAAAATAAGAACCACGATTTGAAGAGTATCAGCTTGAAAGGTACGCTGTTAACACGGAACAAAGTCCTTCTGAATACTCTTCGGTATCACGCGGAAATGGTGTTGCATGTGGATAATTTAAAAAGGAAGAACTTGATAATGTAAGGAAAAAAATGCAAAATACTGCAACTGTCAGCCGATTCGTTCATCCAAACCAGTATGAAGCTCCAAAAAGGTCTTTTCTGAAGGTGAGCATAGGAGTAGAAACACAATGTATTGGTGTTTTATGAATTATACATTTCATGAGTTTTCATTCATAGACATGTTATGGACTTGTGGACTGATAGGAGAATAAACACATCTAATTAATAGAATAGACCGTATTTCCAACTTCGCTCCGAGAAATCAGAACGATTATCAATAAACTTTGAGGAAAGTGTTTCCGAAACAGTAAATTCCAAGAAATTTTTATCAGGATTTAATTTAACTGCGTGAATCAATAATCATTCATTAACAAAATAAATCAAAAAAAAGAGTTGAGGGAGAGCAACAAATGTTGACCAGCAAAGCAAATGCCTTAACTGAGATTGTGGTAGAAAAGAACTTATCCACAGAGAGAGTGAAGAGAAGATCCTGTCTGGATGAAAATCAAATGCTGATTGAAGGTTGAGATGAGATAACTGAAAATTACTATAAAGAGGAAGGACTGATGGATATGAAGCTAAAAGCGATCTCTTCTGTGAGTTTTATTATGACAAGACCTTTAAAAGAAGAAAGGAAATACTACAAGCAAAAAAATGTGAGAAGATTGATATGAAAAGTGACTTGGAGAAAAATGAGATTCTTAGGAACAAGTTAAGCGCAATGAGTGTCGTAAACCTGAGTTGAGACAGTTATAAACCTTGGTAATGAAAGATATTGATATGAGACCTAAGCCTGATGCTCAAACACCTCTGAAATAAAAACCAAAGCGAGCAAATTTCGACAGGGAATCAGTTATTATTCAACAAGATTGCTGAGGCCAGGACTATTTAACTTGAAACTTCTGGCAAAGGTACTGTCTGTCAATTCGAGTATTTTATGCCTGCCATACCCATTTGAGATTAGATCAGGAAGCTCACAGATCTATACTCCAAGCCTTTAAAATCTGCTCTCAGATCTTCCTCTACAACTGCCAGCAACAGCATGATATCATTCCTTGGAGTTCCTTCTCCTCTCTTTAATTGGCTGGGAATCACCTTAGGAAGATCAAAAATCCTAGACAGTTTGGGAACTCCCGAGTTTCGGTTGGAAGAACCACTTCCAACTTCTCAAAGGAATTCTGTTGGTTGAATCCTCGAAAGCCAGAACTACCAAGCTGATATTTCTGTTCAATATCTGTCTCGAATGAGAAGTCATTGGCCTTTCTTCAGGGAAAGAAAGAGGGCGAAGATTTTAGATTGTCAAATATGTAGGCATCCTGTCTATCAAGTTTATTTCATCAACGTCAGCTTCATTAATGAAAAATCTCGGCAAAGTTTCAACCTTTTCTGACCTCTTGCTGTCAGCAACAATTTTAATGGACTTTTTACAACTATGATGACATCGACAATAACTTTGTCAGCAGTAGTACAGCAATCTGAGAAGTGAGCCCATCTTTTCCAGATCTATATTCACTTTATAAGTTATTAAATCTATATGTCCCTTAGTTTGCCAATGATATATATCCATCTCTCTTTATTGCTGCGACAATGGAGCCCATTGAAAATTCAAAGGAAAAGTTAGATATCTTTTCTCAAACATAGTAGGTTATGCCTTGCTTGCCAGATGGCGAGATTTATTTCGCTAGATAGTCGAAAGAATCCAATACATTTTTTGTTTTGCTGTAAATGTTGAGCAATAGATCTTCGTTCAAAAAAAAAACAAACAAAAAACATCAATTCAACTTTTTTCAGAAATTGTTTTCCAAATTTTTGTATTGTTTGGGATCTTGCCTTTAAAATATTTTATATTAATGGTGCTTGTCTTCAAATATATACGTTGCTGGCCGCACAACTTATCTTCGATCATCACATTTCAGTTGGCTTTGAAAAAAATTTTAAAATTGCATGGATATTTCGTAAACATTTTTTTCCGAATCTCAGCTTTGTACAGAGTCACCAAAAAAAAATTTAAATTACTAATTCGAATTTGAACACCTAAAGATCTTTGGATTGCAGAATTGTCAATCTACCGCCTGAGCTATTGTTCTATATTTGAATTTAGCAAAGCTATCTTTCTTGGGTAGTGTTTTAACCTCATATTTCAGTGTTTTTGTTTTTAAAGATTCGAGTATTTGAATTTATCTTGGATTGATGTAGATTGAATGATGTGTAATATGAAATTGAGTAAAGTTACAGTAAAAGCTTTATCTGAATTTGGGATATTTACTCTTTCCGTGACATGCAATCCTTTACTCTTAAATCGATATAGTCGAACCTTCCTCCAAATCAAGGAATTGGTCTTTATTCTCTGGTCTTGCAGCACCACTTCATGCCCTCCCGACCTTTCAGTTTTTCAAAATCACCTTGGCAACCCCAACCTCTGCCGCGGAAGAAATCAGGATAGTCCCAATTGTATCCGATTACACCTGCTTCGTGAGGCCATGCTCCACCACAACTGTTGCACAAGCTGCAGATTTGGTTTTTTGGACAGCAAACCGCGAAACCGCCTGGAGGTCTTTTTCGAGTTCTGAGGCTTCCTTGGCAACCATTATCGTAAGCAGAAGTGAATGTATCCCAGTCTTCCCAAACTTGGATGCGACCAACCATGTCAGAGTTCTCTCCACAAGTATTGCAAATTTTGCATTGGCCTGTCCTTATGGAGTCGACCTGCTGGCAGCAGAGATGGATGCCGTTTTCAGTTCCTTTGCTATTGTCTTGATAGGAGCCAGAGCAGCCTGGGCCCCAAGTGTAAGACCACCGTGGCCAACTTCGATCGACAGAGATAGCACCTCCGTCAACAGGGAAGTTCCCACCGCAGGATCTGGTACACCATCTGCAGGAGTTGATCTTTGGTGGCGGTGGTGTTGGCTTTGGCTTGAAATCAGAAGGCCTGTTGCAATCTGATACGAGGCCTTGAGGTACGAGACTATTGCTGCAGTAGTTTTTCAAAGCAGTTTGGATGTTAGTTCTGATCGCCTTCATTCGGGAGGTCTCCAAAGAATCTCTAACATATAGAGGATCGAGAAGCTCACTCAATGGGATCAAAGTGTATCTCAAAGGCATTGGTTGGGTGATAGTTTGTTCGGCCCAGGCGATGTGGTCTCCACCAGCAACTGGTTTGGCACCAACAGAAATAATCTGAAAACTGGTCATTGCACTTCGATATTTGTTCGCCATATTTTTTTCATCAGCATTGCGATTATCAACGCTTCCTGAGATACCTAGGACGCTGAAACTAGCAGCAGCAGTGATGGAAAATTTTTCGTTACTCAATCGGTTGTACGCCTCCTCACTGATCTTACTAATCATACCATATCTCGCTCCCATGCTAATTTCGGTAACAGCATGAGTTCCGAAGTAGTCAAGGAACTTGAAGTATTCCTTCTCATCATAGTCAGTTGAGAGAGTCGTTAAAGCCTTAATGAATTTTGGGTGGAGTTTTGGAGGATCATAAGCGTCCATCCTGGCCTTGTATACATTACAAACAGCAGTGGAAATCATGTGCTTATCTTTGGTTGTTGTCATGCTCTTCTCCATTGATTTGTAATCAGTACTGACCTTGAAGGAAGCACCGAAGAATCCACCAGAAACTGACACTTCTCTTTCAAGAGATTGTTGATAGCTGGCCATGGTTTCAAGTTGATTGGATTCAAAGTTGAGTTTACAAGCATCGGTTCTTGCCATGGTGACGGAGTCAGGCACGTCCCAGTATCCATCACTGGATTTCATCTTTTCGTCATAGGTGAGATCGAAAATTCTTGCAAACCTGAAACCAGGATCAACACCTTCTTTGTCGTATGGATTTCCACGGAAAATATCGTAACCAAAGCTTAAATAGTCAATATTTGCATGTTTTTGAGCTTGAGTTGCAGCAAAGAAAGCTACAAGCAAGCCTACAAAAAGCAAAGTTGAGGTCCTTCTCATCAGAACTCTTGATTTTTAAATTTTTGATTCTTATTGTAGCATGCTCATGTATATTAACGTGTTTTTGAATTAAAAAAAATAAAATAAAAACTGACTCAAGCGTCGCTGACTTTTACTGCTTGTTAATTTATTAATTGTCGAGTTCAACAGCCTTTTTTGGCATCTGAGACCTTAATCATCATAGCTGACTGGTATTCTTGAAAGAAGAAAGGTTGGTGAAATGCTGAGAGTAGTTGTCGAAACATTGAGCATATGCATAGATAATTTTGGAATAGTTATCGTTATATCGATTTTTCTCATCTTCGAAGGCAGAAGTCCAGTTTTTCCTGAGCAAATAGTGGCAAATATTTCTTATAAGTCATTTCGTTTATATACCATTATGAGTATATCTCCTCGACGTTATTTCAAGTTAAATGAGGGAGTAATGTGGATTTCTTCGATCCAACCGACTCAGACTCAGAAGAACTTCAGATTTGGTAATAATGCTTCATATTAGGTATTGTAACAATCGAGTTCTTCAATGAAAATGAGCGGATCGATTTATTTAGTTTAAAATCATTAGCTCATTGACTTTACTTCATTGTTAATGGAGATTTTTTGAACTCAGTCATTACTAGTCTCTGGATTTGCCGCTTGCCAGTGTGGCTTTCACTAACGCGGCTAAAGTAGCAACTACAGTAGCATTGGCAATCTGAGCCGACATATTGTGAGCAATGAAATCGCAGCCTGAGAAGTGAGTAAGTCCAGACTTTCCAGATCCTTATCAACTTTCTTAGTTATTGTTAAACCTCTATGTCCCTTAGCTCGTCAAACTCTTATATATATACGATGTACACATCATTTTACAAGCCGCAGCTCTCGTCATAGTTCACAAAAAAGTAAATAAATAAAAATTTTGAGTCTGAAAGCATGGATATCTCTAGACGCTTAATCTCAAACCTTCAGACTAATTTGATTGCAGATTAGTCAGTCTACTACTGAGTATTATCTATGCATTCTTGTACATTTGATTCAAGCAAACCTATATATTTCTTGGCTAGATTTTTAACTCATTTTTCAATCTGTTTTTTAAAGACTCAATTATTTGATTATCTTTAGATTGATGTAGTTGGATGACGTGTAAGAGGAGATTGAGTAAAGTTTAACGTGAAAGCTTTATCTAAGTTTGGGATATTTACTCTTTCTATGACATACAAATTCTTGTCTCTTAAATCGATTTAGTCAAATCTTCCTCCAAATCAAGGAAATTCAGCTGGCGATTGGTTTCATGGGTTTTGCAGCACCACTTCATTCCACCAGTAGCCTTATTTTTGCCAGGAGCAGCCACAGCACCCTCGCATTTCTCACCTCTACCACGGAACCAACCATCACTGTTTGAATTGGCAGCAAGCACACCTAATTCTTGAGGCCAAGTTCCACCACAGCTACTGCACAAGGTGCAGATCGGGTCTTGCTTGCAGCAAATCTTGAAACCATCGCTGGGTCTTTTTCGATCAGGTCTGGACACTCCTTGGCATTCATCATCGAAAGCGGATGTGAATTCATTCCTTCCCTCATTCACATGAATGGCACCAACGAGTTGAGAGAATTCTTTTCCACAAGAACTGCAGATTTTGCATTGGCCTATCCGAGTGGCGTCGGTCTTGGGACAACAGAGATGGATGCCGTTGGTGAATCCATGGGGATTTTTTGTCATGGGATCTCTGCAGAACTGACCAAAAGAATACGCCCAATTTGGCTCATTGTTACCCCCAGATGTATGGCCTCCATCGACTGAGTAGTCCCCGCCGCAGGCGTTGGTACACCATCTGCAAGAGTTGATCTTTGGTGGCTGTGGCTTTGGCGGTGCTGGCTTGACGTCAATTGGCTTGCTGCAATTCCTTACGAGGCCTTGAGGTACGAGACTATTGCTGCAGTAGTTCTTCAAAGCAGTTTGGAGGTTAGCTTTGATTGCTTTCATTCGGGAAGTTTCCAGAGAGTCTCTGACGTAACGAGGAACAATAATCTCACTCAATGGGATTAACGTGTATCTCAAAGGCAGTGGTTGAGTTATGGCTTGGTTGGCCCAGGCGATGCTGTCCATACCAATAGGCTTGGCACCAACGGAAATAAGGTGATAGCTTGTCGTAGCCTTTAGATATTTGTCCCCCCATCCCTTCTGATCATTTTTGCTGTGATCAACGCCTCCTGAGATACCTAGGATGCTAAAAGAAGCGGCCACCGAGACGGAGATTCCTTGGGAATTCAAACTTTCGTAGTTCGTCTTACTAATCGTGCTCATCATACCGAATCTCGCTCCCATGTTAATTTCGGTAACAGCATGAGTTCCGTAGTTATCAATGAGCCTGAAATATTCCTCCTCATCGTAGTCTGTTGGGAGGGTCGTTAAAGCCTTAATGAATTTTTCGTGGAGTTTTGGAGGATCATAAGCGTCAATCTTGGCCGTGTATACATCACAAACAGCAGAGGAAAATATGTGCTTGTCACTGGTTGTTGTCATGGTGTTCTCCACTGACTTGTAAGCTGTGCTGGCCTTGAAGGAAGCAATACCGGCAAGTCCACCAGAAACGGACACTTCACTTTCAAGAGATTGTTGGTAGCTAGCCATGGTGTCAAGCTGAGTGGATTCGAAATTGAGGTCACAGGCATCAGTTCTTGCCATGGTGACGGAGTCTGGAACGTTCCAGTTTCCATCGCTGGATGTGATATTTTGGTTGTAAGAGAGATTAAAAATACTTTGGATCCTGAAGCCAGGGTCAACACCTTTGCTGTGTGGGTTTCCACGGTAAATGTCGTAACCAAAACTGAGGTAATCGACGTTTGTGTGTTTTTCAGCTTGTGCAGCAGCAAAGAGAGCTACAAGCAAGCCTACAAAAAGCAAATTTGAGGTGCTTCTCATCACAACTCAGAATTTTAAAAATTTTTTTATTATGATAGCAGCAAATCCATGAAATTTACCATGTTTTTGAATTAAAAAAAAAAATAAAAACTGACTCAAGCGTCGCAGATTTTACAGTTTGTTAATTTATTAATTGTTGAGTTCAGCAGCCTTTTTTGGCATCTGGGACCTTAATCATCATAGCTGACTGGTATTCTTGAAAGAAGAACAAATTTATTTCTGCCTAATGCAGTAGTATGATAGAAATAACATTCTGAAGGTTGCTTGAACTACTGAGAGTATTTGCCGAAACTTTGAATATATTCAGAGATTTATTTGAAATAGTTGGTGGTCTTTATCTCATCTAGCCTCATTTTAGAAGGCAGAAGTCCTGGTTCTCGTGAGCAAATAGCAATATATATTCCTTTTGCTGCAGTTTTGAATCATTCTCTCCAAATATTCTTCTCAATCTGCCTCTTCGATGCTATGTCAAGTGAAATGAGGGATTAATGTTGATTTCCTTGATACAGTCGACTCAGACTCAAGAAAATTATGTGATTTTCACATTATTTCACAATTAGATGTTATAACAATACAGAGTTATTTCGATGAAAATGGGATTTTTTTCTCTCTTTGTTTAAAATCATTAGCAGGTTAATGGGATCTTTTGAGCTCAGTCACTTCTAGTCTCTGGATTTACCATAGGCCACTGTGACTTTAACTAACGCGGCTAAAGCAGCAACTACAGAACTACAGAGGCATTGATAGCCTTTGCAGACACCTGCCAGCATTGAAACAGCCACAGAAGTAAAGCACGTTCATCTTTTCCAGAGTTATGTTCATTATACCATTTGCTTGCCAACGATAAATTTATAAATTTGGCCGACATTACTCTAACAAATCTCAGCTCTCTTCAATAAAGTTAAAAACAGCACAAATAAATTTTTTCAGAACATAAAGCTCTTTGGATGCTTGATTCCACCCTTGAGAATAATCTCATATCAGGTCCGTCAACAGCTGAGTAATTCCCTTGCATTTTCCATTTGAATTCGCTAACCTACATATTTTATTTCTTGGGTAGGTTTTTGCCCTTTTTTTTTCAGTAGTTTATTATTCAATTAATTTCAAGTTCATTCTGTATATACGGATGTCACTAAAGAGTAAATATCCGAAATTTGAACAATAAAGCTGTTATTAATACTTTAGTCAATCTCTTATTAAAATTTCCTTTTTCTCTTACATCGATGTGGTCATATTTTCATCCAAATCAAGGAAATTTGGAAATTGACTGGTTCCTTTGGTCTTGCAGCACCACTTCATGCCATAGTTTGCATCGTTTCTGCCAACACCACCCGAGCAGCCCTTACCTCTGCCATTGAAGAAATTCGGCCAATTCTTATCGGCTGCAATCACACCCGATTCGTGAGGCCACGCTCCACCACAACTGCTGCACATACTGCAAATTGGGTCGCGTTGGCAGCAAATCTTGAAGCCGCCTGGAAGATATGGTCGAGTTCTGGCATTTCCTTGGCAGCTATGGTCGAAAGCAGAAGTGAATGTATTCCATCCCTGCTCAGTTTGGAGAGCACCAACGACTTCAGGGAAGTCTGCTCCACAGGAGTTGCAGACTCTGCATTGACCTGTCTTTGTAGAATCGACCTTCTGGCAGCAGAGATGGAGGCCGTTTTGGTAACCATTGATATTGTCTGTATAGGAGCCAGAGCAGCCTGGGCCCCAAGTGTACGCCCAACGTGGCCAATTATTATCGACAGAAGTAGCACCCCCATCAACTGGGAAGTCTCCACCGCAAGAGGTGGCGCACCATTTGCAGGAATTGATCTGTGGTGGCTTTGGTGCTGGCTTGGTGTCGGGAGCCTTATTGCAATCTGATACGAGACCTTGAGCTCGGAGACTGTTGCTGCAGTAGTTCTTTAAAGCAGTTTGGAGGTTAGTTTTGATTGCTTTCATTCTGGAAGTTTCCAAAGAGTCTCTGATGTAAAGAGGATCAAGGATCTCACTCAATGGGATCAAAGTGTATCTCAAAGGCATTGGTTGAGTGATGGTTTGTTTGGCCCAGGCGATGCTGTCCATACCAACAGGCTTGGCTCCAACAGAAATAATCTGATAGTTTGTCATAGCAGAGTTATATTTGTTAGCCAACTCCTTTTGAGAGTTTGTGCGGGTATCAACGCTTCCTGAGATACCTAGGATGGTAAAAGAGGCGGCGAGGGAGACGGAAATTCCTTCAGAAGTTAGTTTTTGGAAGGCATTTTCACTAACCGTACTAATCATACCATATCTCGCTCCCATGCTAATTTCGGTGACAGCATGGGTTCCGTAGTTATCGATGAACCTGAAGTATTGCTGCTCATCGTAGGTTGTGGGGAGGGTCGTTAAAGCCTTAATGAACCTTGAGTTGAGCTTTGGAGGATCATAAGTATCCATCCTAGCTTTGTATACATCACAAACAGCAGTGGAATACACATGCTTATCTCTGGTTGTTGTCATACTTTTCTCCATTGACTTATAATTTGTGCTAGCCTTGAAGGAGGCAATACCGGCGAGTCCACCAGAAACGGAAACTTCGACTTCAAGAGATTGTTGGTAGCTGGCCATGGTGTCAAGTTGGGTGGATTCAAAGTTGAGTTTACAGGCATCGGTTCTTGCCATGGTGATGGCGTCAGGAACGTCCCAGTATCCATCACTAGATTTCATCTTTTCGTCGTAGGTGAGATCGAAAATTCTTGCAATTTTGAACCCAGGATCGACACCTTGTGTGCTGTGTGGGTTTCCACGGTAAATGTCGTAACCGAAGCTGAGATAATCAATATTTGCGTGTTTTTGAGCTTGAACAGCAGCAAAGAGAGCTACAAGCAAGCTGACAAAAAGCAAAGTTGAGGTTCTTCTTATCATCACTCTTGATTTTAATTTTTTTATTACAAGAAGAACAAAAATCTCATTTAAATTAAGGAGGTTTTGGAATTAAAAGAAGTAAAAACTGGCTCAAGCATAGCAGGCTGCTATAATCGCTAATTTATTTTTTATCTAACTCGGGAGTCTGTCTCGACAACGTAAACCTCAATCATCATAGCTGGCAGATACCCTCGGGAAGATTTCAGCCCAGTGGTATGATGATAGAATTAAGAATTTGAAGTTTTGAGAAATACTGAGAGTGATAGGCGAAGTTTTGAGCAAATTCACATTCTAAAGAGCAGAAGTCCTAGTTATAATGTGCAAACAGCAGCAGCAAACATTCCTTTTGCAGCATTTGCGATCCACTTTGTCTAAATTCTCCTTTATGTGTCTACCCTCTTCAGTGTTCTCACAACTAACAGAGGCATTAGTCGACCTAGGTTCAAAAGAATTCTCACATTGTTCCGCACAAAAGGATTAACCTGGATTAAGACCTCAATGAAAAAATTATTAGCGAAAAAATCTACGAAATCCCAAAAGAAGGACCTTTAATTGAAAGAGAAGAAATAAGTCAAAGAATCTTAAAACCCGCGAGTTCACGAGATTCAACCAGCTCAAAGAATTTCAGAAACTTAGCAGGAACAGAAGCCCCGAGTCAGATGAGCACCAAACAATTTAAGTTCAAGCCTAGAAAGCCAGACAAGCACAAATGGCGACACAAGAAACCAAGTATCTAAAACATGCTAGAGAACCCTGAGATCAATAGTAAAACCAATTTGACCCTAACAATTTCGCTGGCTTCAGCCGCATTGAAATGCTTTGCGTGGTTGAGCAGGAAGCAGGACCATGCGTACCACGGATGATAGTCAAGCGGCCGCCGGAGGGATAACTGAAGGGAGCTATCATATCCCTTATTAACCCCTAATTATTGAACTATTCGCTGCTAACTAATAGTTTACATCGAGTTTAGCAAATAGATATGCTTTGTATTTCTCAGACTCTTTTCAAAAGAATAAAAAAAGAATTCTAAAATTTTCATTCCATTAAAGATGAAGAAATAGATCTCTCGAGTTTTCAGAAACTTATAATGTATGCATTCTCTAACGTGTGACGCTTTTTTATTTTCAAATATGGCCCAGCTGAAAGATATACTGAGCTTCAATTCTTTCAGATTTTTTTACGATTATTGGGTTCTCAATTGGGACGATTATAATGTCTTATTATCACCACAATAAACTAGCTTTGCTCGAGATTACGAAAGCTTATTTACCTCCTTTCAGGAGGAAGCGCGAAGGATTTGTCTTATTCTCAAATTACTTTTCAGAAAAATAATAGAATTAGTACTGTAAGCATTCAAACTATGGACTTCTCGTTCTATTGATTATTTGTTACCAAGAAGAGCTCCAAAGTTCAATGGGATTTCTTATTTATCAAAACTTTTTCTCTTTTTTTCAGAAAAAGTGTGCTATGGTATTATTTTTGAGTTTATTAACGAAATTAAAATGTTTCGAATATTTACACTTTTAACTCAGAGATAAAGCACACAATTACGAGGAAAAATCTGTGATGATAGACGGTGTGCAGGCTTCTTCCATTGCTGCCACCTTTTATCATGCATAGATGCTTGTTCAACGTCATTGTCGTAGTGTTTGCAAGCAGGATCCACAAGCTTCCTCTTGAGAAGATGTTCATTTTAATGAGGTTGATGGATTTTTGCAGAAGTGGTTCGTTCATTACATCAGCAATATCGGATGACTTTTTAAAGATTGGGAACATATCCACTGGTACAATATCTTGACTGGATTTTGTGTATCTGCAATGTGTGGATCAATAGGAATGTGTTGCTGTTTTGCTAGATGAAGTGTTCTTATTGAAAGTCATGGAGATGATAGTGTTCTTCACAACTACTGGGGAAGTACCTCCATGTGGACGGCTTGTCTTGTTTTATACCATTGATTGTCACTGCTAGTTTGTGCGTGACGCCAGATAGAATCTTTTTCGATATTGAAGGTTTAGGAATAATCGTCTTTGCGGTTCTCTTCTATTTGCAATGCATTCTACAACATTGCAAGACCATATGATTGCTAAAACAGATAAGTGGGGAGCTACGTTTGGGATTTTTCATTTACCCTGCAATAATTGTTGTATGAAATTTCATTGGAATTAACGATTGATGATGATTCATGGACCGAAGTTCAATAATGAAGACTGATGTTGCTTAAAGTTCATGAGCAGAAGCTATTTTTCTTTTATTTTGGAGTTTGTTCGTATTGACTGCGATAATGTATACATGAAAGTAATCCAATCCAGCACTTTATCTCAAACTGGATATGACAATTACAATTCTCATAAGTTTGCTTTTTCAGTTAGTGACTTGAACAGGGATATTTTGTGTATCTGTATTAGAATATGCGTCTATACTTTGATTATCTCAGGGAAAAAAGGGGAAAGCTGGCGTTTAATACTATCAGAGCTTGCAAAATTCACAACTAAGATTTTAAATAAGAAAAAATGCAGAATTCTACTACTCTGACGCAAAGTAGTTGCACTCTGAAATAAATGGGTTAAAGAATTCCCACCTGTGCTTAACTATAAGTACATCGGAGGCGCCTAAGGCCCAGATCCGCTGCTCAAGCACATCACATTTCAAAGAAACCAAAGTCAGCAGATTTCTAAAGAGAAATTGGTTTATTATTAAACAACTCCCTTGGGACCAAAACTAAATAATTGAACCTCTAGCAGATGTACTGTCGATGCCGAATCGAGTATTTTATGCCTGCAATGTATATCTGTGATCAGACAAAGAATTTGCAGGTCTATGCTCCAACTATTTAAAATCTGTTCTCAGTATTCGTATGCAGCTGCCAAGCACAATGTGATGCTCCTCCTCGGAGTTTCTCCTCCCATCAACTGGCTGGGGGTTTACTGCTTGAAGAATCCTCGAATACTCTATATGACTAGTGTTTGATTATGCATATAGTCTCGCGAAGTTGAAAAACAAGTCAAGTGATCGAAAATATTACACAGAAGATTTCAAAACCTCCAACACAATTATAGGACCCAGATCGACAACTTCGCACGAGCTTATTGAGGATTTCATCGGTTTCAATCCTGAGGTTTGTCAGGAGCTTATCAAAAGAGCGAATGTAAGGTGGATAAACGTCAAGCGCAGCTGACAGCGAAATCAACAGGGGAACCAATTAATGGATAAAGTATAGCAGCATTATTCTGACCTGAAGCATAATTCAATGGAGCAACATGCTATTTAGGGGAAGCAACGAAATTAGATCGTCACTCAAACTATCTCCAAGACGGCCATCAAGCAAACCCCTAAGAAATATTACCAGCATACTTAATGAAGGCCACAGGTTTCAACAAATGGTTAAAGGATTCAGTCCTAAAAGGAGATGAAAGCACAAACAACGGATAAAAGAGTAGCGGAAACTATTATTCTATCCTTTGATGTGAATAAGTGTTGATGGATTGTGAAACATATTGTCTGTAAAGGGCACAATTCAGCCATACATGAAGAAGTAATGTCCTGGCATTTTTTTAGTTGGAGGTCCTTAATATAGATATTTGTGGAGATTTTTTGGCTAGTTTTTTTTTTCTTTCAGGGTTTTTGTTTGTTGTTCAAGATTCGATTATTTCAATTTATCTTTCTATGAATGTATATCTCGAAAGAGTAAATATGTGACATTTAGATAAGGCTTTAGGGTAACTTTACTCAATCTCATATGAAATCTTCTCTTCTCTTCAATCGGTGCGATCATATTTTCATCCAGATCAAGGAAATTCTAGTATTGACTTCATCGAGTCTTGCAGCACCACTTCATGCCACGGTTAGCATCATTTTTGCCAACACCACCCGAGCAACTGTGACCTCTGCCGCTGAAGAATTTAGGCCAGTTTTGATCGGCTGCAAGTACACCTGATTCGTGAGGCCATGCTCCACCACAACTGCTGCACAGGCTGCAGATAGGGTCTCGTTGACAGCAAATCTTGAAACCACCGTCAGGTTTTGGTCGAGTCCTGGAGTTTCCTTGGCAACTATTATCGAAAGCAGAAGTGAATTTGTCCCATCTTTGATCAACTTGGAGAGCACCAACGAGCTCAGGGAAGTCTCCACCACAAGAATTGCAGACTCTGCATTGACCTTGCCTAGTGGAGTCGACTTGCTGGCAGCAAAGATGGACGCCGTTTTGGTATCCGGAGTTTCCATAAGAACCAGAACAGCCTTGGCCGAAAGTGTACGACCAATTTGGCCAATTTTTATCGGCAGAGGTATGGCCTCCATCGACTGGGTAGTCCCCACCGCAGTTGCTCGCGCACCATTTGCAGGAGTTTATCTTTGGCGGTGGTGGTGGTTGTGCTTTTGGCTTTTCTGGCCTGTAGGCAGAAGCCATATTGCAATCTGATACGAGGCCTTGAGGCACTAGACTATTGCTGCAGTAAGAGTTAAAAGCAATTTGGATGTTAGCTCTAATCGCGTTCATTCGGGAGGCTTCCAAAGAGCCTCTGACGTATAGAGGAACAAGGATCTCACTCAATGGGACCAAAGTGTATCTCAAAGGCATTGGTTGAGTAATGGCTTGTTGGGCCCAGGCGACGGCGTCTCCATTAGCAACTGGCTTGGCTCCAACAGAAATCATCTGATAGCTGGTTGTAGCACTTCGATATTTGTCCGCCATCTGCTTTTGAGTGTCTGTGCGGGTATCAACGCTTCCTGAGAAACCTAAGACATGGAAAGAAGCAGCTGCCTCGATGGCGAGTCTGTTGGAATTGAATTTTTCGGAGTCCTTCTCACTAATCGTACTAATCATCCCATATCTCGCTCCCATGTTAAGTTCGGTAACAGCATGAGTTCCGTAGTAATCAAGGAACTTGAAGTATTGGCCTTCATCGTAGTTTGTTGGGAGAGTCATTAAAGCCTTGATGAACTGTTCGTGAAGTTTTGGAGGATCATAAGGGTTCATTCTGGCTTTATATACATCACAAACAGCAGTGGAAGATACATGTATATCTCTGGTTGCTGTCATGGTCTTCTCCACTGACTTGTAAGAAGCGCTGGCCTTGAAGGAGGCAATGCCTAGGAACCCACCAGAAACTGACACCTCGACTTCAAGAGATTTCTGATAGTTGACCATGGTGTCAAGTTGGGTGGATTCAAAGTTAAGAGTGCAGGCATCGGTTCTTGCCATGGTGACGAAGTCAGGAACGTCCCAGTTACCATCACTAGATTTCAACTGTTGGTCGTAGGTGAGGTCGAAAATTCTTGCAACTCTGAAGCCAGGATCAACACCTTGAGTACTGTGTGGGTTTCCACGGTAAATGTCGTAACCAAAACTGAGGTAATCGATATTTGTGTGTTTTTCAGCTTGTGCAGCAGCAAAGAGAGCTACAAGCAAGCCTACAAAAAGCAAATTTGAGATCTCTCTCATCAAAACTCTTGATTTTTAATTTTTTGATTATAAGAACCAGCTACTCATGTAATTTATGGACGTTTTTTAATCAAATAAAAACAAAAAACCGGCTCAATCATCGCCGCTTTTTTTGGCTGTTAATTTGCTAATTGTCAAACTCTCTAGTCTGTTTAGATAAAAAATGTCCTCAATTAGAATAGATAACTGAAATTTTGCAAACTTCTTCCTGTCGGTCTGTGATGCGATCGAAACTCTAATCTGAATCACTTATGAAACACTGAGAGTAGAAGTTGTCGTGATCAAATCATGGTAAACATTCCTTTTTCAGCATTTACGTGCCATTTTGTCCAAAGTACCCTTTACGAATCTATTTCCTTGACGTTAGCTCAGGTTCGATAGGACAAGGCATGATTACTTCTGCCCAGTTGATCGAGGATAATTTGTTGACTAATTGCGATATGTAGGATTTACGGGAATACAATGTGTTTTAAATAAAATGAGCGTTTGAATCTCTATTTAGACTCATTAGCTAGCTGACCCTGAATCGATAAACTCTCTTCTTATACTCAGCAGAATTCACTATGAATCCATAATTTGATTGTTTTTTACAGGGCAAAGAATAGCAGTTTCTGAACTGATTGCAACTTACAGCCAACTCAGGAATGCGTAATCTTGATCGAAAAGATGTGTTTTGCAACATGGGAGGCCTAAATTAGCCTCTTTTCTTCACGCAGTTGGAATTCAATTCAGATATGATCTGTTTGAAATACGTCCACAGAGGATCGATCACATACTTTGTCATCTAATTCCTTTATTCCTTTATCTTGCTTCTTCTTTGCCTCTGAACATCTTCAAATTAAATTTCCATTCCTTCATTGCTCTTTAAAAATCCTGCTACTTAATTCCTTTGGGATAAATTCAAGATTAAAAATAAAAGTAGAAAACACCCACATTGAATGAGATATGGTTATTAAGCCCGATGAGGCCCATTTATGACCGAAATAGTTACAAAAACACCTCTATTTTCCAAATTCCGCGATGACGTCCTTCCAATGCGCCATTTCCTATTACTAATGGTTCAGAATGTGGCTATCGCAGGATCTCTCTTAACTGTCTCTCATATCGATAGATTTGCCGTCTTCTCAACTCTTTGAGTATCCCTTTTCCTTGTGTCTATAGCCCTAACTGCAGCATATGGATACATGATTCCTTTATATCTTGCATTTATGGATCATGATATCCAAAAAACGAGAATATTTAAAAGACGTTGATTGTTCCCAAAGGAAGTTGCTTTGGTTAGCCACAGTAGTTAGTTCTGTGTTGGTCGAGTCTTACGACACCCGTAAAGATTATGCAGATATTGTTCGAAGTAAGGAGATCACTGGAGATATCGCTGAAATGAGAAGATTGTCAGTGCATGAAGATTACAGAAGGCTTGGAATTGCAGAAAAGCTTGTTTCTGGGCTGAAAGATTCATCAAAAAATGCGGATATCATGCGATCATGATTTCATGTCCGCCTGCCTAATCACTATGTCGCGCTGGCTGCGTATAAAAAAATATGGGGTTTTTACTTCTGAAAGGATTCCAGTTTTGATAGGACATATTCCTTACCTTTTTCAATATAAATGTAAATAGGTTATGAGAAAATGTTATGAATTTCATACTGATACGTTCTCAAAAAATGATGCGTCAAAATGTTTGAGTCTTGAATCTTTTGTTGTTGTTTTTTTTATTGCCAAGAGCTGGACCAATGCTTTGCTGGGATTGTTAATTGCTTATCTCATTATGGACTTATCCTGATATGGTCCCGGATTATAGTATTTTAAATATCGAACAATATGACTTTCATCATTATTTAGTCGTGTCTCTTATGAGCTTATATATTTTTCAATTGATAAATACGCTCGATAGAACTTCCTCACTCTCGTGTCCATTTCCATACATTTCCATAGGATCTTCATTATATTTATTCGACTCAAATGCTTGAAGAGTGTACTTTCGATCTCTTATGACATCTCCTGAATTCGACCAGTCAATCCCCATGAAAAGTCCGAAACTCCAACATCACAGCAGTATCGTTTGTTGCATCATCAACGGCATTTATCTTGGCCTTTCCTCCAAATAAGAACAACTACCACCAAGAGCCATCATTGTTGAACCAATATTCCCAGAAACTTGCTGTGATACTTCAGCTATTTGCTTTATCTGGTCACCTGCGATTTCCATTAGTTCGTAGAGTGACCGTTAATTCTAAGTAGGTATTGAAGTGAATCAGCTCCATTTTTGAAGTTAGGATTGCAAAAGGCCTTAAACTTTTGTGTTTCTCCTCCACCATTGTCTGCCGCTCGTCAAAACGTTCAATGCGCATCTGCTGACCTTCTAGAAGATCTTTAATAATCTTGAACGAACCGTTTTTTAAATTTTTCTACGGTTCTTGTCTGACATTAGGTCGCATCATATCGGTGGAAGTCCTCAATTTCCCTGGTATAACTTTGATTTGGTAAGACCATGCATTTTGAGGTGGAGGTTTGCTGCACTTCTCTAAATTCTTTAATTTTACGTTTATTTCGAATGTGATACGACAATTACAATTCTCATAAATTTTTATATTCAGTTGATTATTTGATTCGGAATATTTCGTGGATCTGTGTACGTGCTGATCCTTTATCTTTCTAAAAAACAAAAAAAAAAAGAGAACTGATATTTTCCACTATCGAAGCTTGGCATCTTCACAGCGTAGATATTAAGTAAAAAAGAAATGCAAAATTTCACCACTCTGTTACAAAAAATCACTATTGAAGAAAAACGCAGATTAGACCTATGGACCCTAGTGATATGGTTAGTGTTTGATTATGTGTACTGTATCGCAAGGTTGAAAAAAGACAAGTGATAGAGACAGCTCATTCAACAGGGGAATGAACTATCGGCGAAAGGCTAGTAGCATTCAGCAGATGTATAATCCGATGTAGCAGCCTGTAGTTAACGAGACCTAAGCAGCATAATTAAATTATCCCTCAAATCGTATAGAGGACGACAACATATACAAAAAAATGACGAATACTACCAACAGGCTCTAAGACCTTACAGAATATGTTTCTACAATTCATCAATATCTATTTCACGGAATTAATAGTTTCGCCGCTAATTTCTGATATTGAACTTGCTTTCTACTAGGTTTCAGCATCTTCCTCTTTTCTTAGAACTGATTCCTTGGGCCTTTCGCTGGATATTAGCAAATTATCCTTGTCTAGAGACCGACATTGGAATTAAAAAAGTAAAAATAAAAATTCGTAAACAGTATTGTACGAATATGGGCTCTCTTCAGAGTTTACAAATAAAATTGGATCGAAGAAGTAATATCCTAATATTTTGGTAATACTTAATCTCTCGAATTAGTGGAGATTATTTTTCAGGATTTTTTTTGTTGTTCAAGATTCGTTTATTTCAATTTATCTTTGTATATCTGAATGAATGTATTCCTCGAAAGAGTAAATATCCGACATTTATATAAAGCTTTAGGGTAACTTTACTCGATCTCATATGACATATTCTCTTCTCTTAAATCGATGCGGTCATATTTTCATCCAAATCAAGGAAATTCTGGAATTGGCTGATTCCCTTGGTCTTGCAGCACCACTTCATGCCACGGTTAGCATCATTTTTGCCAAGAGCACCCGAGCAACTGTGACCTCTGCCGCTGAAGAATTTAGGCCAGTTTTGATCGGCTGCAAGTACACCTGATTCGTGAGGCCATGCTCCACCACAACTGCTGCACAGGCTGCAGATAGGGTCTCGTTGACAGCAAATCTTGAAACCACCGTCAGGTTTTGGTCGAGTCCTGGAGTTTCCTTGGCAACTATGATCGAAAGCAGAAGTGAATTTGTCCCAATTTGTATCAACTTGGAGAGCACCAACGACTTCAGGGAAGTCTCCTCCACAAGAATTGCAGACTCTGCATTGGCCTTTCCTGGTGGAGTCGACATTCTGACAGCAAAGGTGGATGCCATTCTGATATTTATTGTTTCCATAGGAACCGAAGCAGCTTTGGCCGAAAGTGTACGACCAATTTGGCCAATTTCTATCGGCAGAGGTATGACCTCCATCGACTGGGAAGTCCCCACCGCAGTTGCTGGCGCACCATTTGCAGGAGTTGAGCTTTGGCGCTGGCTTGACGTCAGCAGGCTTGTTGCAATCTGATAAGAGTCCTTGAGGTCGGAGACTGTTGCTGCAATAGTTCTTCAAAGCAGTTTGTAGGTTAGCTTTGATCGTGTTCATTCGGGAAGCTTCCAAAGACCCTCTGACGTAAAGAGGAACGAGAAGTTCATTCAATGGGACCAAAGTGTATCTCAAAGGCATTGGCTGACTGATAGCTTGTTGGGCCCAGGCGACACCGTCTCCATTAGCAACTGGCTTGGCACCAACAGAAATAATCTGATAGTTGGTCATAGC